>Ga0210394_10000449_pt1 | contig 87640 bp, 83 predicted proteins | sample IncBWC12MmetaG_FD_160121 | JGI IMG/M metagenome (GOLD analysis project Ga0210394, IMG submission 160121) | Forest soil microbial communities from Barre Woods Harvard Forest LTER site, Petersham, Massachusetts, United States - Inc-BW-C-12-M | ecosystem: Environmental > Terrestrial > Soil >...
TACGCGCGGCGATGGCCGCGAGCGTCACGCGCGGCACGCTGTCGGCCAGGCGCTTCACAAAATTGAAGCGTACGCCGCGCACGCCTCCGGCGTGCAGCGCCGCCAGGTCGGTGGAACCGACATCGGGACGCACCGTCGCCACGCCGCGCGCACGGCCATTCGAGCGCTCGATGGCGTCCAGCAACGCGCGGTTGTCGGCGCCGTGACAGGTGGCCTGGACGATGACGTTGCGCTCGAAGCCGAGAATGTCGCGCAGTTCGAACAGCTTCGCGGCCGGTGCGTCGCAGGGTGTGTATTTGCGCTCCGGTGCGTACGGAAATACGTCGCCCGGTCCAAACACATGGCAATGAGCGTCCACTGCGCCGGGCGGCGGCCGGAACGTCGGCTTGGACGGGTTGGGATGAAATACCAGCCAATCCTTGTCCATCTGAAAGCTGCTCAGGTCAGCGCCACTCCGCTCTTAAGGGCCGCGACGCACGTCGCGCTCGGCGCTGTCGAGCCCGCCGCGCAGCACATAGGCATCGAAGCCGCGTTCCACCAGGATGTAGGCGGCGGCCGAGCTGCGCCGGCCGGTATCGCAGTAGACAATGTATTTGGTGGCGCGATCGAGTGTCGAGACCTTCAGGCGGATGAAATAAAGCGGGATATTGAGCGAGCCCTCGATCGCCAGATTCTGGTGCTCGGACGGCAGTCGCACGTCGAGCCAGCGGCCGCCCTGCGCGATCATCGCCTTCGCCTCGGCATACGAGATCCACTTGACCAGCGGCTCGTTCATCAGGTCGCGGAAGTCCTGCTTGTTCAGCCGCATCAGCACGCCGTCGGTCAGCATGCTCACGGTGGCATTGCGCTTGGCTTCGGAAATCAGCGCTTCCTCGCCGAAGGTGTCGCCGATACCGAGTTCGGCCAGCTTCAGGCCGCCACGATTCATCGGCGTCTCCCGGGTCACCAGGCATTTACCGCTCACGATCGCGTAGAAAAAGTCGCCCTCGGCACCCTGCTGTATGACGGTCTCGCCGGCGCGGCAGTCGACGCGCTGCATGCGCATGAAAATCGCCTGGATGTTGGCCGGTGGTATGCGGTGAAAGGCCTGGGTCTGCAGCAGGGTGGTCATCCAGTCGTCACCGCCGCTGCCGGCAAACTGTGCCTGCAGCTCCGCCACCTCGTAGGTGCCGGTCTGGTCCCAGGTGATCATCATGTCGAGCATCTCGCTGTCCACCGACAGGCACTCGATCGGGTCCACTGCGCGGGCGCTGACCTTGCGCGGTAGCGCAGGCGCGAGCGGGTTGCGCGCCTCGGGACTGCCGGCGCGAATCATTGCCACCGTGCTGGTGCCCTCACGCAGCTCGATCAGGCCGGCGATCAGCCAGTAGGTGCGCCGGTCCTTGTCGCCCTCCTTGAACAGTACGCGGTTGGCCGGAATCTGCGTGATCGACACTTTGCGGGCCAGGGCGACCAGGTTTTCCTTCTTCATGCCCTCGAATGGCGAGAATCTTCGTAGCAGCGCCACATCGACAGCCCGTTCTTCGCTCATGAGCGCGAGGCCTCAATTCCTCTCATAGGTATTTTCAGAATTTTCACACCCACCCGATGCGATCGATGGTAGCACAGGCGTTTCCCGGGGCGGTCAGGCCGTGTCACGCAGCGTCTGCCAGCCTGTATCGGGGCGAAAACGCACCCCGTAGCGCTTCGCAAGGGCCTCGAGCCGCGCGATGCAGGCGCCAATGCCGCGCGCGCGCGCGTAGGCGAGCGGGCCGCCGCGAAAGGGTGCGAAACCGGTACCAAAGATCACGCCGGCGTCGATCAGGTCGGCGTCCTCGACGATGCCCTCGCGCAGACAGGCGACGCATTCGTTGACCATTGAGAGTATCAGGCGATCGGCCAGATCCTCGGGCACCGGGGTATGCCCGGGCGGCCGGCTGACCTTGCCGTCGCGCCACGGATAGAAGCCCTGGCCGCTCTTGCGTCCCAGTTGCTTCGCCTGCACCAGCAGGCGGACCTTATGCACGTAGGCGGGCGCCTCCTTGTGCAGCTCGCGCGTCACAATCTCCCCGACGTGCAGCAGCACATCCAGTCCGACTACGTCGGCGAGCTCCATCGGGCCCATCGGCATGCCGAAATCGACCGCGGCGCGATCGATCGCATTGAAACCGATGCCTTCGCCGGCGGCATGCAGCGCTTCGAACAGGTACGGAAACAGCACGCGATTGACCAGGAAACCGGGGCTGCTGCGACACGGCAGCGGCAGCTTGTCGATACGGCGCGTCAGCGCCATCGCGCTCGAGAGCACCGCGGGCCTGGTCGGCGGGAAGTGCACCACTTCCACCAGCGGCATCTGCGGCACTGGATTGAAGAAATGCAGGCCGACCAGGTGGCCGGGGTCAGCCAGGGTAGTCGCCAACAGTTCGAGCGTGAGGCTGGAGGTGTTGCTGGCGAGCACTGCACCGGCCGCCATGCGCGGCTCGGCGGCCGCGTACAGCGAGCGCTTGGCGTCGAGATCCTCGAAGATCGCCTCGATGACGACGTCCGCCGCGGCGACCCCGCTGCCGTCGACATCCGCGCGCAGTCGCTCGCTGGCGGCGGCGCGCTCGGCCGGGGTAGACAGGCGTTTGGCGTACAGTGCCGTGGCGCGCGCTATGGCCGGCTCGATCAGTTTCAGCTCCCGGTCCTGCAGCGTGACGCTCAGGCCGCGCAGCGCGCACCAGGCGGCGATGTCGCCACCCATGACACCAGCGCCGATCACGTGTACCCGCTCCAGGCGCGCGCTGCTCTTGCCGGCCAGCCCCTTGAGCCGATCCTGCAACAGGAAAACCCGGATCAGGTTGCGCCCACTATCGCTGGCAAGCAGCGCCGCGAACGAGCGCGCTTCAGCGCTCATGGCCGCATCGCCGCGCGCGCCGAACTTCGCCCACAGCGCGACGATCGCATACGGCGCCGGATAGTGCTCGCGCCGGGCCCGCGAGCGCACCTGACGCAGCAACAGCGGGCGCAGCAGCGCGCGCAGCCCTGGCCAGCTCAAGGCCCGCTCGAGCAGCGGCGGCCGATGCGGCGATGGCGCGGCCTGGATCATCTGGCGCGCGGCCGCGTCGAGCTGGTCGGCGCCCGCGATCAGGCGATCCACCAGTCCCAGCTTGAGCGCCTGATCGGCGCGCACACTGCGACCGGTCAGCATCAGACTCATCGCCGGTCGCACCCCGAGCAGCCGCACGCTGCGCACCGTGCCGCCAAAGCCGGGGTGAAGACCGAGCAGTACTTCGGGCAGCCCCAGTGACAGTTTGGAATCGCCGACGGCGATCCGGTAGCGGCAGGCCAGCGCCAGCTCAAGGCCGCCGCCCAGGGCATAACCATGGATGGCTGCCACGGTCGGATAGGGCAGTGCCTCGAGGCGCGAATAGATTCGCTGTCCGAGCGTGATCAATTCAAGCGCGTTGGCCTCGGAGCCCAGGGTGTTGATTTCGCGGATATCGGCACCGGCGATGAAGCCCGAGGGCTTGGATGAGCGCAGCACCAGGCCGCGCAGCGCGCGTCGCTCGAGTGCATCGAGCTGTTGCTGCAGCTCCAGCAGTACCGCGCGGCCGAGCGTATTGGCGGAACTGCCGGGCCGGTCGAGCGTGAGCCAGCCGATGTTGTCGGCATCGACGTCGAGGGTGAACGCCAGCGCTTCGCTCATGGGAACTCCGGTCCGATCGAGTTGCCGTTGAGCTCGAAATCGCACACCAGCGGACGATGATCCGACCAAGTGACGGCTGGGATTCGAAACGAGGTTACGTCTATGCCACGGCTGACCAGGATGAAATCCAGCTCCACTCGCGGGTGGCGCGACGGAAACGATGGCAGCCCCTCGGTATTGGCACTGCGCAGTCCGGCGGCGCGCATGAACAGGTAGATTTCGTGCGTTCCCCAGAAAGTATTGAAATCGCCGGCTACGATGACCGGTTTGTGCGAGCGCACCACCAGGTCGTGCAGCGTGCGCAGCTGATACTGGCGATGGCGGAACTTGAGCGACAGGTGCACCAGGAATACGCACAGCTGGTCCAGCTCGAGCTCGATGATCAGCCGCTTGATGCCAGTATCGAAGTAATGGAAGCGCTCGCCGGTCACCCGCGGCGCCGCCAGCAGCGCGTTGGACTGCTTGCGCACGATCGGCACCAGCTGATTGATCGAGCCGGTGCCGTACTTGCATTGGTGGGCGGTGTAGTGGCCGAGCGCATCGGCGACATGCGTGGCCTGATTGAGCATGCCGGTACGTACCGATCCGGTATCGACCTCGATCAGGCCGACCAGGTCGGGATCCTCGGCGCGGATCAGTTCGGTGATGTGGTCGAGCACGCGCCGGCTGCTGCGCAAGTAGCCGGCCCCAGGAACCGGAAAATGAAAGGCCGGCCCGGTACCGGTCGCATAGCGGATATTGTAGACCAGCAGTCTCACAGCAGTTGCAGCACGTCTCTATCCATTCGGCCGGCCGTCACAGTACACTGGGAGCATGTCCCAGCGCGATCCCATTCGGGTATTCGTGACCCACTGTTTTGAGGAGGGCGACGACTACCTGCGGGTGTTCGAGTACATCGAGAGTGCGCAGAATTTCTACTACAAGAACTGCAGCGCCCCGGAAGTGCGGCCGCCGATCGGCGGGCAGGAAGGATTGCGCGAGGAACTGCGCCGGCAGATTGCGCCGGCCGAAGTCGTGATCGCTCTGTCGAGCCTGTATCCGCAGCAGCAGGACCTGCTGGTGTTTCAGTTGAACTATGCCAAGGCCAGCGACAAGCCGGTGCTGCTGCTGCCGCATTTTGGCCTCGAGCAGCCGCGCGCCAAGCCGCTCAACGGCCTGTTCGACGAGACCGTGTCCTGGGATGAGCGGGCGCTGGTCGATGCAGTGAAGCGCCAGGCGCGGCACGAGGACACCACGCGCTGGGATACGATCGAGTTCAAGCTCGATTAGGAATTGCTGCTGGCCTCGGTAGCCAGGTATTTCGCCAGCGGCACCACCGGGCGGGCGTTCCGTACGACGCCGTGATGGCTCATGCCTGCGGACATGCCATACAGCCGGATCACCAGCCCGGCATAACGGCAGGCCTGATCGTTGGACAGCTTGCGCACCGAGGCTTTGACGACATCATCGCCGGGTAGCGCCGGTGCGCGATGCAGGGTGCGAATCATGTCGCCGAATTCATGTGCCAGCTCGCCGGGCACGTCGCACTCTTGAATATCTTCCAGGTAGCGGCAGTACGCGTCGAACAACCGATCCTTGATGTGACCGGGACCGGTCAGAGACAGCGCGGCAGCCTCCAGGCGCGCACATAAATCCGCCATACCTAAGCTCCCTGCGACACCAGATCTTCGCCCGCACTGATTTGTACTTGTAGCGCGAAGCTCACGTAACGCCTTAATTGTTGTAGCCCGCGGGAAACCTTGCCCGTTCAATGTTATACGGAGCGAATATAGCGCGACGCCTGCGAAACTCAAGAGCGAATTATCCAACGGTTAAACGCCAAGGCGCCGCCAGACCTGATTTTTTTGCCGCACCTTGCGCAATACGAGATGTTATTTATGAAGATAGCCCTGTAACAGTATGATAACAATTAGAAATAAAACGGTAACACTCGATCGGAGTGGCGGCATCGGCGCCACCATGCTGCCAAAGCGTTCGCGTGCCGGGCGGATGGAAGGTGAATTAATCCCTCCGTTCGCCGCCGCTGTCCGGTCGCCACGCTAACATTCGCGACCTGGTGGCCTTAGGCTTTCTCTCGGGGGTGTGCCGGTGGCGTTGAAGAAAGCGTCCAGAACACGCAGCGCGCGCGCCCGCGGCCTGCGCACCCTGCAGCATCAGACATTGCCGCCCAAGACCCGCTACGCCATCGATACCGAAGTCTGGTTCCGCGGGCTGATCGTCGAGCGCCAGCCGCCGGCGCAGCGCAATCATCGGTGGTCGACCAAGGATCAGGTGCACGACGAGGCACTCGGCTGGTTTCTCGATCGGCACGCCGAGCGGCCGTTCGAGGAGTATCCCGCGCGCCGCACCGCCGACGAGGATCTGACCTTCTGGGTCGACTCGAGGCTGATGGAGCGTGCGCGACGCATGGCCGAGCGCGATGGTGTCAAGGTGGCGCGCCTGATCGATGCCGCGCTGAGCTGCTACGTGCGCGAACAGCTGCCGGAGGAACTGGTGCGCTACCGGCAGCGGGTGCAGGCTGAGGCGAGCAGGCTGTATGAGGCGAGGCGTCCGCGTGCGCGCCGGCCGCGCAGCGGCAAGGCAAGGGCATAGTGCAGTCGCCTGTTGAGCGCCGGAGGGATAAGCTTGCGGGCGGATCGGGGGTCGAACTAATGCGAGGCGAATACCATGGTTGAGAGTGTTTATAAAATAATCGAGCTCGTCGGCACCAGCACCGAGTCGTGGGAGAAGGCGGCCGCGGCCGCGGTAGTACGCGCCAGCACGACGCTGCGCGATCTGCGGGTTGCCGAAGTGGTGCAGCTGGATCTGCAGCTCAACAATGGCAAGGTCGAAGCCTATCGCGCGAAACTGAAAGTCTCGTTCAAGTACGAGGACGGTAAACAGTAGTACGCCCGCATCGGCTGCGGTTATTGCGGCGCGTGGGCCTGCCGCTCCGCGCGCGCGCGCAGCCAGATCTCGCGCGCAGCGCCCAGGCTCATCGCCAGGATCCCCAGACCCACCCCCAGGTCCGGCCATGCCGAGGGCCAGGCGAGGGTCAGCCCGGCCGCCGCAAGGATCGCAAGGTTCGCCCACACGTCGTTGCGTGCCGATAGGAATGCGGCACGCGACAGGCTGCCGCCCGCGTGCCGAACACGTGCCAGCAGCAGCGCGCAGCTGAAATTCACCGCCAGCGCTCCCAGCGCGGTGAGCGATAACCCAAGCGGCGAGGGCGACAGCGGCAGCAGCCATTTGTGCCATGCCGTCCAAAGCGTGGCGACGGCCGGCAACAGCAGCACGGCGGCAAGGGCGAAGCCCAACTGCGAGCGCCGCCGCGGCTGCCAACCCAACGCAACCAGGATCAGCACGTTGAGGGCGGTGTCTTCCAGGAAGTCGATCGAATCGGCGAACAGCGATACCGAGCCGAGGTGACGGGCGATCGCAAATTCGACCGCGAAGTAGGCCAGATTCAGCATCGCCACCCAGCCGACGGCACGCCGCAGCGCGCCGTCGCCGACGACAGCGGCGGCGCTGGAGGCGAACTGGCGGCCACCACCCGCGTCATCAGCGCCGTTCAATACCCACCGCCCGCACTGACTCGATCGAGATCAGCCGTCGCCGAGCTCAGCCGGGCACGATCTGCACGGAATCGGTGCTGGGATCGAAAACGATCCGCGCCTCGCCGCGCTCGAGCTGGCGCATCACGTGCCCGACTTTCTCCTCCAGCGAATATTCGCGCTCACCGTAGTCGGTACCTTCGCGCAGCACGAACGATTCGAGCACCCCGCGCAGCGCGTCGGATGACAGGTCCGTGTGCGGAACCTCGATTCTGTCGACACTTTCCCTTGGCACGCCTTTCATCAGATAAATATATTATAAATCAATATATTATGATATATAATGAATGTAGACTAGCGATAACCTGCCGGCAGCGCCGCCGCGACCGGCGGCAGCCGCGCGAGCTGCATGCTCGAATACCTGCGACAGTCATGATCGAATACCTGCGACAGCACTGGTAAATAGGTTAATTTACCCAATATAGAACCCATGGGGAGCACTCACTAAGATGGCGTTGTCCGCAGTCCGAGCCGGCGTTGCCCCCATCAACTGGGCCGCAGCCCTGATGTTCGTGCTGACCTCCGTGGTCGCGGTCACGGTGATACCGTGGTATGGGATCACCCACGGCTATCACGCCGCCGCCTGGATCGTCTTTACATTGTTCCTGGGCGCCAATGGCATGGCCATCACCTGCGGCTATCATCGCCTGTTCGCTCATTGCACCTATGAGGCGCATCCGATCCTGAAGGTGGCGTACCTGTTTTTCGGTGCCATGGCGCTGCAGAACAGTGCCCTGAACTGGGCGGCCGCCCACCGCGTGCATCACCGCTTCATCGACGATCCCGAACGCGATCCGTATTGCGCGCGCCGCGGGTTCTGGTTCTCCCATATCGGCTGGATGCTGCGCAGCTATCCGAGCGGCGAGCCGGACTTCAGCACCGTGCGCGATCTGCAGCGCGATCCGCTGGTGATGTGGCAGCACAATCACTACCTGCTGGTCGCGCTGTCCACCAACTTCGGCCTGCCGCTGCTGGTGGGATATCTGATCGGGGACGTGTGGGGCGTGTTCCTGCTGGCCGGCGTGCTGCGGCTGGTTGCCAGCCATCATTTCACTTTTTTTATCAACTCTCTGGCACACATGTGGGGATCGCAGCCCTACACCGACGAAAACACCGCCCGCGATAATCCGGTGGTGGCGCTGCTGACCTACGGCGAGGGCTACCATAATTTCCATCACATGTTCGCGCACGACTACCGCAATGGTCTGCGCTGGTGGCAATGGGATCCGTCAAAGTGGTTCATCAGCAGCATGCGAGTGTTGGGGCTGACGCGCAACCTGAAGCGGGTTCCATGGTTCAGGATCCAGCGCGCATTGCTGGACAACCAGTTCCAGCGCGCCGAGCGCAGACTGGCAAGCCTGCCGGGGCGCGCGCAGTTGGAGCAATTGCGCGCCAGGATTGCGGAGGAATATGACGCGTTTTCCAAGGCCGTGGCGGAATGGGCGCACCTGCGTGAGCAGTGGCTCGAGGACACCAAGCGGGCCATGGTGGAGCGCTGGGAACAATCGAACCTGCAGTCGCGCCTGCGGGAACTGGAATACGGATTGCGATTACAGTATCGTCGGATGCGTGTGCTTCAGGCCCAGCTCGGATAAATCGCTCGCGGCCCCCGCGGCCCGCGGCGGCACTGCCGAAGAGCAGAGATGGCAACAGCGCAAAGACCAATTGAGCTGCATTCAGGGTCCCGTATGAACGCAGAGTTCGAATGAACGCCAATCCCGAATCCGAAAGTTTTTCCGACTTTCCCGATGCGGCGCCTGCGCCGGGCCGGACGCGCCGCTCCCTGGAAGGTCGCCTGCTGCGTCGCTTGCTGTCGGACCTCGGCGATCCGCCGGTCGAGTTCGTCCTATGGAGCGGGGAGCGCATAGCGCCGGACGGCGCCGCTCCCGGCATCAAGATCCGCATCGCCGACCGCATCACGCTGTTTCGCGTGCTGCGCGATCCACAGGTGCAGTTCCCCGAGGCCTACAGCGCCGGCAAGCTCGAGATTGAAGGCGACCTGGTCGAACTGATCGCGCTGATCTATCGCGGCATGGCGAAAGACGAGGGCAGGGACTCCTTCGGCAGCCGTCTCGCGCGCTGGTTTCGCAGCACCCGGCGCAATACGCTGGCCGGTTCGCGCAGGAACATTCATCACCATTACGACATCGGCAACGAGTTCTACGCGATGTGGCTTGGCGAGACCATGGCCTATACCTGCGCCTACTATCCGACCCTCGCCGCCACGCTGGAACAGGCCCAGATCGCCAAGATGGACCACGTATGCCGCAAGCTGCAGCTGCAGCCCGGGGATTCGGTGGTCGAGGCCGGTTGCGGCTGGGGCAGCCTGGCGCTGCACATGGCCAGCCGCTACGGCGCGCGCGTCAGGGCATTCAATATTTCGCACGAGCAGATTGCGTTCGCGCGCGAGCGAGCCAGGCAGCAGCAGCTGCAGGACCGGGTGGAGTTCATCCAGGATGACTATCGCAACATATCCGGTCGCTACGATGTGTTCGCGTCGGTCGGCATGCTCGAGCACGTCGGCCACGAAAACTATGCGCAGCTCGGGCGCGTCATCCGGCGTTCGCTGTGCTCGGCCGGGCGTGGGCTGATTCATTCGATCGGCCGCAACCATCCCGGTCTGCTGCATCCATGGATCACGCGGCGGATTTTTCCCGGAGCCTATGCGCCGTCGCTGGGCGAGATGATGCAGATCTTCGAGCCCTCGGGCCTGTCGGTGCTGGATGTGGAGAACATCCGCCTGCACTACGCATTGACGCTTCGCCACTGGCTGGACCGCTACCGGGCCGCGGAGGATCGGGTGCGCAGGATGTTCGATGAAACCTTTGTCCGGATGTGGCGCCTGTACCTTGCCGGATCGATCGCCGGCTTCGAGACCGGAACGCTGCAGCTGTTCCAGGTGGTGTTCACCACGCGCGAGAACAACCACATTCCCCTGACCCGCCAGCACCTGTATTCCACCTGAGTCGGGCGGCCCGCATGCGTAACTGCGAGGTGATCGTGGTCGGCGGCGGACCGGCCGGCGCATCGGCAGCGCGCCGCCTGCAACAGGGTGGAGCGCAGGTGCTGGTGCTGGACAAGGAGGTCTTCCCCAGGCCCAAGCTGTGCGCCGGCTGGATCACCCCGGAAGTGGTGCGCGACGTGGACCTGGACCCGGCGACCTATCCGCACCGATTCTTGAGTTTCCGCCGCCTGCATTGGCATCTGAAGGGCCTGCACCTGCCGATTCCGTGCGTGCAGCATTCGATCCGCCGCCTCGAGTTCGACGCCTGGCTGCTGGAGCAGTCCGGCGCGCAGGTTGCCGCGCACACTGTTCGGCAGATCGAACGCGACCGCGGCGACTACCTGATCGATGGGCAGTATCGCTGCAAATACCTGATCGGCGCCGCCGGCACCGCCTGTCCGGTACATCGCAATTTATTTCGCCAGGCGCTGCCAAGGGTGCGCGCGCTGCAGACCGTTACGCTGGAGCTCGAATTTGCCCATGAGTGGCGCGATCCTGATTGTCACCTTTGGTTTTTCGAGGACGGCCTGCCAGGGTACAGCTGGTACGTACCCAAGGCGCGCGGCTGGCTGAATGTCGGTATCGGCGGCATGGCGCAGCGGCTGAAGCAGCGTGGCGAAGACATCTGGCTGCACTGGCAGCGATTTAGCCAGCGGCTCGAGCAGCGATTCGGCATCCGCATTGCGCTCGAACCGTCCGGCTACAGCTATTACGTTCGTGGTCCGATCGACGTGGTGCGCCTCGACAACGCTTTTCTGACCGGCGATGCGGCCGGGCTCGCCACCCGCGACCTGTGCGAAGGCATCGGACCGGCAGTGCGCAGCGGCCTGCGCGCCGCCGATTCGGTGCTGCACGGCGCCGACTACGATCTGGCGAACGTCACCGGTGCCAGCATGGGCGGGGGTTGGATCAGCCGCATGGTCGACTGGGGCTTTACCCGCGGCGTCGGCCGGCCGGCGGTGGGCGCCGCAGCGCCGATCTGAATCGTCTACTGGGTGGTGGACGCCGGCACGCCCATCAGGCGCGCGGCGCGTGCCAGATGCTTGTGGTAGCAGATGATCACCGCCAACTCGGTCTTGTAGACGTGATCGACGGTGCCATAGAAAGCGTCCAGCGTCAGGCCGTCGTCGAAGCGCTCGGCCAGCACCTGGAATCGTGACGCGCAGTGCGCGGGACTGGTCTGGTCGAGGTGATACTCGATGTAGTCGCGCAGCAGCGTTGAGGTCAGTTCGGAATGAAAGGCGTCCTTGGCGTCCTCCGACAAGGTGTCATAGGCGCTCACCAGACGGCTATCGATGCTTCTCTTCGACAGGACGACCATGCTGCCGGGCCGCGTCGGCAGCGACAACGCCTCCATGACGTGCTGGCTGGTGGCGGGAAAGTCGAAACGCAGCGACCATCGGAATTTGGGGCTGTCGGTCCTGACGGGCGTGCATCCCATGGATCGCAACCAGGATTCGACGGGCTCGATTTCCACGACCGGCTTACTCCGGGCGCCGTGGCGGCGCTTGCGCGCCATCGTACAGCCGATCGCAGGATCGCCACCAGAAGCACAGCAGCTCGGGGGTCGCGACCCGGAAATCGTTCCGCTGTGCGGCTTCGCTCATCATTGCGCCCCGTTGCCGTCGTGACCCGGCTCGACGGTGATCAGGTGCCTGACCGTCGGCGCATGTGCGAGCAGCCGGTGGATCTGCTCCTGCAGCACGCGGTCGGCGTGTGTCACCCGTTCATGCTGGCGCAAGTGCTCGATCCAGGACTCTACCCGGAAGGTCTCCAGAAATATCGACTTGTTGGCGGTGTCTTCGAACATGTCCCAGGCATAGGCTCCGTCGCGGCGACGCTCGTGGGCCAGGTGGCCCATTGCGGCGATGAAGCCCTGACGATCCTTGTCGGCGGCCAGCCGGTATTCGATCGTCACCAGCACCGGCCCGCGATCGGCGTCGATCTGATGCGCGACCACCGGCACCGGCCAGTGCATCGATGGGGTCAGGTCGACACCGGCGCCGGTCTGCAGCTTCCAGCGTCGCGTCAGCGGGATCGCGAGCAGCGCTCCGGCGGCGGCGATCAACTGCGTCAACCGCAATCCGGTGATGTCGGCCACTTCCCCCCAGACCGCGCTGCCGAGCGTCATCGCGCCGTAGAATACGGTCACGAACAGCGCCAGGCCACGGCCGCGCACCCAGTCCGGCAACGCCAGCTGGGCCGAGACGTTCAGATTCGCGAGCACTGCGATCCACGAGGCGCCGGCGAGGATGCTGCCGACAAGGCCGACCAGCGGCACGCGCGCCAGAGCGAATAGCAGCATCGCCAGCGCGGTGCCGATGGTCGCCGCAATGACCACGCGGTCCGGCCCGAGCGTGGCCTTGGCCCACGGCAGCAGGAAGGCGCCGCCGACCGCCCCGGCACCGATCGCGCCCAGCAGCAGCCCGTACAGCCCCGGGCCGCCGCCGATCTGATCGCGCGCCACCAGCGGCAGCAATGCCCAATAGGCGCTGGCGAACAGAAAAAACGCCACCGCGCGGATCAGCGTCGAGCGCAGATGCGGGTTGTGGCGCGCGTGGCGAAAGCCGGTGCGCATCGCGCTGCCGAATCGCTCCGCGGGCAGGCGATTGGCGGCGCGATGCGGTGCGCGCCACCACAGCAGCGCACCGATGACGCCGAGGTTGCTCAGCGCGTTGAGCCAGAATGGCGCGGCAATGCCAGCCAGCCCGATGATGCTGCCGGCCAAGGCAGGTCCCAGTGCGCGGCTGATGTTGATACCGACGCTGTTGGCTGCCACGGCGGGCGCCAGATCCTGCGGCGGCACCAGCTGCGGCACCACGGCCTGCCAGCCGGGCGCCGACAATGCACCGCCCACGCCGATCAGAAACATGAACAGCAGCAGTGAGCCGGGTGTGATGGCGCCGAATTGCACCAGTGCGGCGAACAGCGCCGACAAAGCAACCGTGGCTACCTCGACCCCGATCAGGAAGCGGCGCTTGTCGAAGATGTCGGCCAGCGCGCCGGCGGCGAGGGCGAACAGGAACATCGGCAGGCTGGTCGCGACCTGTACCAGTGACACCAGCAGCGCATCGCTGTTCAGGCTCACCATCAGCCAGCCGGATGCCGCGTTGTACATCCAGGTACCGATATTGGAGACCACCGTCGCGACCCAGATGACGGTGAAGGCCCGATGCCGGAACGCCGCGCGCGGCGGCGATGGCCGCCGTGCGGCGTCCTGCGATGGCACGACTAATGCGCCATCGAGCGCAGCCCCTTGACCTCGTCCGCCGACACCTTGTCCTTATAGAGGTTACCGAAGTGCGTGCGCACGTAGCTCACCACTGCCGCCACCTGCGCGTCGCTGAGGGCCCCATTGAAGGCAGGCATCGCCTTGCTGCCATGGAGCACCATGATGATCGGATAGGCGCTGGCCGACAGCTTCGGATTACCCGCCAGCGCCGGATAGCTGGCTGCGCCGCTGCCGCCCTGGCCATTCGGCATGTGACACACCTGGCAGGCTACGTGGTAGAGCGATTCGCCATCGGTTTGCAGGAAATGCGTCGGGCCCGTCAGGCTGGCGCCAGCCCTGGTCGAGCTCGGACCGCCCTCATCGGCGCGCGCGCCGGGGCTCGGGGCAAGCGCGGCGAGGGCGACAAAGGCGGCGATCACAAGGACTGCGAGTATCTGTTTCATGGCGCTACTCCGGCATGCGCGTGCGATCAGGCAGCCAGCACTCGCCGGTGCAGGCGTGTAATGGCATCGAGGGCCGACAGCACCGCTCCTTCCTGCCAGGCGGTGAATTCCGAGATGTGGTCGCCGGCCAGTACGATGCGGCCGTCGATTTCCGCCAGATGGCGGTAATGCGCCGCACGCAGCTCCGGGGTCCACGCCGCCGCGCAGCCCAGGGCGCCCGGGACCCGGTGCCAGCTCACCGACACACCGTTTTCGAACTCGCTGCGGTACTGCGGATGGATCTGGGCGCCGTATTCCACCGCTTTGCTGACCCGCAGCTGCGGCGACATGCCTGACAATTCGAACCCCGGCACGCCGATAGTGAAGGTCCCCAGCAGCACGCCCTTGCCCGGCCGGTTGTAGCCGGTATTGGGATAGGCGATCTGCCTGATCGGCAGATCGGTAAACGTGATACCGCCGTAGATCGCCTCGTCCTCCTCCCAGAATCGGCGCTTGAACTGCAGGCCGGTTTTCACGGCGCTGGCGTAGGCGATCGCATTGATGCCGGCTGCCATCGGCGCGCCGACATTAAGATCGATTTGACTCAGGATTGTCAGCGGGATCGTGCAGACGCACCAGTCGGCGCTGGCCTGGCGCGGATCAGCGCCGGTGCGGGCGTCTACATAGCTGACCGTAACCCCGGTGTCGCTCTGCCGGATCGCCTTTACCCTGGCTTTCAGGGTGATCAGATCGGCGATCTCGCGGCCGATCGCACGGGGCGTCATGTCCATGCCGCCCACCGGCTGGAAGATGGTCGATTGCCACTGATGCGTCTGCCCGAACGTCAACGCGCGCCACACGTCGGAGCGCAACAGATCGGCCAATCCGATCGGCGTCGAGGGCATTGGCGACGGCATCAGCCCACCGCCCCGGTTGACCTCATAGCCGCGCCGCTCGGCGCTGTCGAAGCCGGCCTTGTAGAGGAAGTTTTCATCCAACGCGCCCCAGCCGCGCAGCGCCTCGAGCAGGATCTGCTGGTCTTCATCGGTCAGCGCCTGGTCGAGCTTGTCCTGGCGCGCACTCTTGGCGAGCAATTCCGCCACGTGGCCCTGGAAGTCCGCCTGCACCTCGCGAAATCGGCGCGGCTTGCCATCGAAATACTGGCTGCTGTGCACGTAGGCGTTGTAGTTGACCATCACGAACGGTTCCAGGGCGACGTTGAAGCGCCTGGCGTAGTCCAGATAACCGCGATGATGGTAGGGGATGCGCCACGGCCCTGGGTTCAGGTACAGCCCCGGATCAAAGTCGCAGTTCTGTGTCTCGCCGCCGATCTCGGTATAGACATCGCCGCCGCGAAGACTCCAGGCGCGGCCGCCGACGCGATCGTTGAATTCCAGTACCTGGACGTGATAGCCGGCGTTGCGAAGTTCCAGCGCCGCGACCAGGCCCGCCAAGCCGGCGCCCAGGACGATGACCCTGGTGCCTTTGGGAGCGCCCTGCAGCTTGATCGGACCTGCATATTGTGAGTCGGCCGCGTATCCGAGGCTGGTCATGGCCTGGTACATCACGGATCCGCCGGCCACCATGCCGATCATCCGGAACAGATCGCGCCGATTCAGCTTCGAGTTCCTGTCGTCCATGTTCCTTCCACTGCGGCGGCCTGTGCCGCGGCTGCGACGGAATCATACCTGCAGATTCGGCGCCGATCAGTCGTAGAGGCCTGCCTGCCTGCCGCGCTCGCGCCCCAGCGCCAGCAGAATGTCCACCGCCGGGGTCGGCACCCGGGTCAATTGTCCCAATTCGTGCACCGCGGTCACCAACGCATCGATTTCGATCGCGCGAGCGCTCTCCAGGTCCTGCAGCATCGACATCTTGTGGCCGGTCGCCAGTCCTGCGGCCTCAAGCCGGCGCTCGATCATTGCCTCGGGAATGTCGAGCCCCAGCGCCAGCGCGACGTTGCGGCATTCCTGCATCACCGCAATGCAGACAGCGCGCAGTCCCGCCTCGCTGGTGATCCGATCGAGCGTGGCGAGCGTCAGCAGGCTGATCGGATTGAAGCAGGCGTTGCCCCAGAGCTTGAGCCAGATGTTCCAGCGCAGATTGGCGCGTATCGGCGCCTCGAAGCCCGCTTCGACCAGCGTGTGGGCGAGCGCCTGCACCCGGCCGGACATGCTGCCGTCGGGCTCGCCGATGGTAAAGCGCTTGAATTCATGGTGCTCGATGATGCCGGGAGCTACGACGGCGCAGGCCGGATCCACCACGCAACCGATGGCGCGTCCAGGCCCGATTGCGTTCCACTGGCGGGCATCGCGATCCACCGAATCCAGGTGTGTGCCCTCGAGCGCGCCGCCCGAGCGATAGAAATACCACCATGGGATGCCGTTCATTGCGGTGACGACGCAGGTTTCCGGCCCGAGCAGCGGCGCAAAGCGCTCGCACTGCTGCCATGCCTGGTGCGCCTTGAGTGCGCAGATGACCACATCCTGCGGGCCGAAGTCGGACGGCTGATCGCTCGCCGCCACGTACGCGGTCTTCTGCCGACCGCCGATCCGCAGTCGCAGGCCGTCGTTGCGGATCGAGCGCAGGTGCTCGCCGCGGGCAATGACGCAGACCTCGTTGCCCGAGAGTGCGAGCTCAACCGCGAGGTAACCGCCGATGGCTCCGGCACCAAACACGCATAGTTTCATCGTACAAGGACCGACTCGCGACCGCGACGGAGGGGAAGTCGCCGCCGCCGATCGGTCATCGCTAACTCCGTTTCCAAGCTCCCAAATAATCGGCCGCGGCCGCCTTCAGGGCGCGGGAATCAGGCCGGCGCCGCGCGCCCAGCGATACTTGGCACCCAGTACGGCGACCGGTATCTCGGTCGAATAGGCGTAGGCAGGAATGCCGTGCTGGTACAGGTACTCCGCCGCCTCCTCGACTTCGACGTCACCGGCGAGCGAGGCGACCACCGGTTTCTCGATCCCCCTGGCGCGCATCTCGGCGACTACTTCGACCATCAGGCGCGCAAATACCATCGGTGGGGTGATGATCGTGTGCCAGTAACCGAGGATCAGCGCATGAATGCGTGCATCCTCGAGGCCCAGTCGCACCGTGTTCTGATAGGTGGTCGGCGGCTCGCCCCCGGTGATATCGACCGGATTGCCGGCCGCGCCGAACGGCGGAATGAACTTTCGGAACGCCGCGTCGAGGTCCGGCGGCATCGCCATCAGCGTCAGCGCGTTGTCGACGCAGGCATCGGACAGCAGCACGCCGGATCCGCCCGCGCCGGTGATGATGACGACGTTGTTGCCCTTCGGAGTCGGCAGCACCGGAATGCCGCGCGCGAACTCGAGCAGATCGCGCAGCGAGCGCGCCCGAATGACGCCGGACTGGCGGAACACGTCCTCGTAGATCTTGTCGTTGCCCGCCAGCGCGCCGGTGTGCGAGCTGGCCGCGCGCGCACCCATGCTGGTGCGTCCGGCTTTGAGCACCACGACTGGCTTTTTCTTCGAGACACGCTTGGCGACTTCGGCAAAGGCACGGCCGTCCTTCAGGTCCTCGCAGTGCTGGGCGATGATTTGCGTGTTGTCATCCTGTTCGAAGAACGTCAGCAGATCGTCCTCGTCGATGTCCGACTTGTTGCCGAGGCCGACTATCGCCGACACCCCCATCTTGGCCGAGCGCGAGAACCCGATGATCGCCATACCGATGCCGCCCGACTGCGACGACAGGGCGGCCGAGCCCTTGACGTCATAGGCGGTGCAGAACGTGGCACAAAGATTCTTCGGCGTGTAGTAGAAGCCATAGATGTTCGGCCCCATCAGGCGGACGTCATATTTGCGGGCGATCGCCACCAGTTCATCCTGACCGGCGACATTACCGGTTTCGGCAAAGCCCGACGGGATCAGCACCGCGCCGGGGATTTTCTTCTCGCCTACCTCTCTGAGCGCCTGGGCGACGAATTTGGCCGGAATGGCGAATACCGCCACGTCGATCACGCCCGGCACATCCTTGACGCTCTTGTAGGCCTTCTTGCCCATGATCGAATCGGCACTGGGATGAATCGGATAGATCGCGCCCTGGTAGCCGCCGCTGATCAGATTCTTCATCACCGAATTGCCGATCTTGCCGCTCTCGTTCGACGCTCCGATTACGGCCACCGCATCCGGTTTCATGATCCGGTTCATCTGCCGGATGATGTCCTCTTTTTTCGGCCGGTAGCGCGGCGCAGGGGGCGTGAAGTCGAGCACAATGCGCACATCGGCGGCGACGGCGCTATCCCTGGTCGCGAACACCGGGTTCAGATCGAGTTCCGATATCTCCGGAAAGTCGGCGACCAGTCGCGAGACCTTTTCAATCATGGTCGCGAGCGAATCGCGATCCACAGGATCGGTGCCGCGCACCCCGCGCAGTATTTCTGCGGCCGCGATGCCATCCAGCATCGACAGCGCGTCTTCCCGGGTGGCAGGTGCCAGACGGAAGGTGACGTCCTTTAGCACCTCCACCAGGATGCCGCCCAGACCAAACGCCACCAGTTTTCCAAAGGCAGGGTCGGTCACCGCGCCAATGATGACTTCCTGGCCGCCGCCGAGCATCTGCTGCACCTGCACGCCGTCGATGCTCGCCTTCGGGTCGTAGCGGCGGGCGTTGGCGACGATGCTGGCGAACGCCTCCGCGGCCTGCTGCGCGTTCTTGACGCCGACCACGACGCCGCCGGCCTCGGTCTTGTGCAGGATCTGGGGTGATACGATTTTCATCACCACCGGATAGCCGATGGCGCTGGCAAGCGTTGCTGCCCCGGCGCCGTCGTTCGCTACGCCTTCCTTCGGCACCGCGATGCCGTAGGCGTCGCATATTCCCTTGGCTTCCGGAGCCGTCAGTGCCTTGCGTCCCGCCGCCTTTGCCTGATCGAGTACTTTTCGAACCGAAGCTTTATCAGGTTCCATCTTATTCCCGCGGTAATACATACAACTGGGCCACGCGGGGGTGTTCCCCGCGGCCATTTGAATTACGCTTCGGCTAAATTACGTTTTCAGCCCGCAGGGCTTCGATCTCGGTGGCGCTCAGGCCGAGCTCCGCCAGCACCTCATCGGTGTGTTCGCCGAGCAGCGGTGAGGACCTGACCTCGGTGGGGCTGTCCGAAAGCTTGATCGGGTTACCGACCGACAGATATTTGCCGCGGGTCGGATGGTCCACCTCGACGATAGTGCCAGTGGCGCGCAGCGAGGGCTCCGCAGCCAGTTCCTCCATCGACAGGATCGGGCCGCAGGGAATATCGTGCTGATTGAACTCGTCCATGGCCTCGAACTTGGTCTTGGTCATGGTCCACTTCTCGACCGCGCCGAAAATCTCCATCAGCCGCGGCAAGCGCGCGCCTGGCGTCGCGTAGTCGGGATCGGTGATCCACTCCGGCTTGCCGATGACGTTGCAGATCTCCTTCCAAACCGGCGCCTGGGTAATGAAATAAAGATAGGCGTTAGGATCGGTCTCCCATCCCTTGCACTTGATGATCCAGCCGGGCTGGCCGCCGCCGGAGGCGTTACCGGCGCGCGGCACCGCGGAGCCAAACTTGCCTTTGGGATATTGCGGGTATTCCTTCATGACCTTGGTGCGGGCCAGGCGCTGCTGGTCGCGCAGCTTGACGCGGCACAGGTTCAAGACCCCGTCCTGCATCGCCGCCTGTACCCGCTGGCCACGGCCGCTGCTCTTGCGCTGGTAGAGCGCGCAGACGATGCCAAGCGCCAGGTGCAGGCCGGTGCCACTGTCGCCGATCTGCGCACCGGTGACCAGCGGCGGCCCGTCGTCAAAGCCGGTGGTCGATGCTGCGCCACCGGCGCACTGGGCGACGTTTTCGTAGACCTTGCAGTCCTCGTACGGTCCGGGGCCGAAGCCCTTGATCGACGCGACGATCATCTTCGGATTGAGCTGCTGGATGCGCTCCCAGGTAAAGCCCATCCGATCGAGGGCGCCAGGCGCAAAATTCTCAACCAGCACATCGCAATGCCTGACCAGCTTCTCGAGCACCGCCTTGCCATTCTTGCTTTTGGTGTCGAGCGTGATCGAGCGCTTGTTATGGTTCAACATCGTGAAGTACAGGCTGTCCACGTCCGGAATATCGCGCAGCTGCTCGCGCGTGATATCGCCGGCGCCCGCGCGCTCCACTTTGATGACATCGGCGCCGAACCAGGCCAGCAGCTGCGTGCAGGTCGGACCCGACTGCACGTGCGTGAAGTCGAGTATGCGCACGCCATCCAATGCCTTCGCCATCCGAGAGTCTCCTACTGGCCTTATTTGTACATCGTCTGGTTCTTGGTGCCGGGCGCATATTCGCGCGGGTCCACCCAGATGTTGATGACCGCCGAGCGACCCAGGCGATGCACCGATTCGCGCGCGCGCTGCAGGGCAGGGGCAATCTGCGCCGGGTCGCGGACCTCTTCGCCGTAGCCGCCCAGCATTTCGGCGAACTTGCCGAACGGCACGTCGCCCAGCAGGTTGCCGACATTGCCGCGTTCCTCGCCGTATTTCGCGAGCTGCCCATAGCGGATCTGATTCATCGCCGAGTTGTTGCCGATGACCGCGATGTAGGGCACGCCGAATCGATTCGCGGTCTCCATGTCGAAGCTGGTCATGCCGAAGGAACCGTCGCCGTAGTAACAGAGCACTTCCTTGCTCGGATGGGCGAGCCCGGCGGCGATCGCGAATCCGGTACCAACGCCGAGCGAGCCGAGGGCACCGGGATCCATCCACTGGCCCGGCGCGCGCGGACGCACGGCCTGCGCCGAGATCGTCACCACATCGCCGCCGTCACCGATATATATGGTGTTGTCGGCGAGGAATTCGTTGAGCTCATAGGCGACGCGGTACGGGTGGATCGGTACCGAGTTGGACTTGAACAGCGGCATCAGCTTTTCAGTGGCCGCGGCTTCCGCATCGGTGAGCTTCTTCATCCACTGCCGGCGCGCCTGCCGCTTGTCCTGCTTGAGGCGCCCGGAGGCCGCCTGCAGCACCGCCCCGAGGATTGCCCCGGGATCACCAACCAGCCCGAGATCGATGTCGCGGTTCTTGCCGACGGTGCGGTAGTCCATGTCGATCTGCACCAGCTTGAGCTTGGTGCTGATACGCCGGCCGTAGCCCATGCGAAAATCGAATGGCGTGCCGACGATGACGATGACGTCGGCATCCGAGAACGCGCTGCCGCGGGTTCGATCGAAGTGGTGCGGGTCGCCCGGAGGCAGCAGCCCGCGGCTGCCGCCATTGAAGTAGCCCGGGATGTCCAGCCCGCGCAGCAGGGCGATCGCTTCCTCGTGGCCGCGTGCCGACCACACCTGCTGGCCGTAGAGGATCGCGGGTCGTTCGGAATTGACCAGGATGTCGGCCAGCTTTTCGATGTCGCGCGGATCCCCGATGGATCGGGTCGAGGCGCGGTAGTGCCCCGGCTTTGGAATGATCGCCTTGGTGAGATCGACCTCGCGATCGAGCACATCGCGCGGTATCTCGAGATACACCGGACCGGTGGCGCCGTTGAACGCCTCGCGTGCCGCCATCGAGATCATGTCGGCCACGCGTTCGGTGCTGGGCACCGAGGCGGCGAACTTGGTGATCGGTTGCAGCAGCTCGACATGCGGCAGGTCCTGCAGCGAACCCATCCTGTGCTGCGTCAGTGCCCCCTGGCCGCCGATATGCAATACCGGGCTCTCGGAGCGAAATGCGGTGGCGATTCCTGTCATCGCATTGGTGCAGCCCGGGCCCGCGGTGGTGACGACGCAGCCGAGCTTGCCGGTTTGCCGGGCATAGCCGTCGGCGGCATGCGCGGCGACCTGTTCGTGGCGCACGTCGATGATACGGATGCCCTCGTCGATGCAGCCGTCGTAGATGTCGATGATGTGGCCGCCGCACAGCGTGAAGATGGTGTCGACGCCTTCGTTCTTGAGCGCCTTGGCCACCAGGTGCCCGCCGGAGACAACCGCGGCGTCGCGGCTCTTGGGCTGCAAGGTGTTGTCCGCGGTCGTGGTGGCGGGCGTAGTCGCTGCTGCCGAGGATGCGGGGGTCATGGTGTCTCCCAGGTGGTCGACCGGTTCAAAGGGACGCCGCGCTTGAGGGCGCGCGGCGCGACTATCAGTTGCCCGACGCGGGCTGCATCGGCGCGCGCCCGCTCGCGTTCGCTTCGTTCTGCACCTCGGCACGCGTGGCGGCAAAATGCCTGATGCGCATCGGTTTCAGCACGAACAGGCCGATTGCGGCGGCCAGCAGGTTGAAGCTCATGGCAATCATGAAGACCGTATGCCAGCCCATGGATAGGGCGAGCGCGGCGGCAAACGGCACCAGCAGAGAGCCCATGCCCTTGGCGGTGTAGAGCATGCCGGCATTGGCGGCGGCAAACTTGGCGCCGAAGGTGTCGCCCTGAGTCGCCGGGAACAGGCTGTAGATTTCGCCGAATACGCCGAAATACAGGGCGGTGACCAGCACGAACAGCACCGGGTTGCTGCCGACCTGACTGAGCGTGAACAAGGCACCTGCGCCGATCACAAACGCGATCGCCATCGTGTTCTCACGGCCGATGTGATCCGATACCCAGCCGAAGAACGGACGGCCGACGCCGTCGAAGATACGATTGAGGAAAATCGCGAAGGTCAGCGCCGGCATCGCCATTCCCAGCAGCGCCACCGGGATCTTATCGATCTTCAGATCCTTGGCGATCGGCGCCATCGACGCGGCCATCATCAGGCCGCCCGACGCCACCAGCACGAACATCAGGTACAACACGTAGAACACCGGCGAGCGCAGCACCTGCGTCGGCGTAAAGCTGCGTGCGGCCTGGTTGGGTCGCGGGGCTGCCGCTACCAGCTGCGGCGGCGCGGCCAGCAGGCCAAAGGCCATCACGATGACGATGAGGCCCTGCAGGATGCCGAAGAACAGGAACGCATGCTGGTAGCCGTCGGAGGTGATCATGTTGGAGATCGGAATGATTGTGGCCGCGGCGCCGGCGCCAAAGCCGGCAGCGGTAATCCCGGCCGCAAGACCGCGACGCCCCGGGAACCATTTCAGTGCGTTGCCGACGCAAGTGCCATAGACCGAACCGCAACCGATGCCGCCGATCGCCGCGGCGACATACAGCAGCGCCAGCGAATCCGCCACCGAATTGATCATCCAGGCGATTGCCACCAGAATGCCACCGCCTATCACGACCGGACGCGGGCCAAAGCGGTCGACCAGATAGCCTTCCACCGGTACCAGCCAGGTTTCGATCAGCACGAACATCGTGAAGGCGACCTGGATCGCTGGACGTCCCCAGTGAAATTTGGCATCGATAGGATTGACGAACAGCGTCCAGCCATATTGCAGATTGGCAACCGACGCCATGCAGATGACGCCGAGGATGAGCTGGACCCAGGGGTTCGCAAAAATTGAAGTGGATGGTGATTTCGACACGGCAACCATGGATGCTTCTCCTGTTTTACTTGATTGGCTGGCGCCTGATGGCCGCCGGCCAGGCGGCACGAACTTCCGTGATCGGCAGCAGAATCATGCGTTGAGCTCTTTCATGGGTGCCATAGCGCGGCGGGATCACACCAGCTGGTCTGGATCGATCTCCCGAATGACTGCGCAACCCCCCCAAAACGTAAATGTAGTCTCACATTATTTTTGATCGGCGCCGACCATATGTGATATATCTCCAGTTTGTCAACTGGAAGTTGGATGCCGATCTTGCTGCCAGCACGGCACTGTTAGACGCGCCAGCGGCAGAAATCTTCCGCGGCGAAGCAAGGTACACGCGCGTCGAAAGCGTGAGACTTATGATATGCAGTGCCTGATATATCTTGACACCCTACTGCGGCGCATAATAAATTTCCGCCAACCCCCTGCGCGACTATAACTAAGGTATTCAAGATGCTGGAGTTTTCGATTGACGCCGGCGTGGCCAGCGCCATTTCAATCATTCCACCGTCGATACTCAAACGCGCGGCGCGCCGACGCACGCCGCCGATGCGTAGCATCAGCGGCCCTGTGTTGCTTGCCAGCGGAGCGCGGGTCGGATGAACACGGTGGTAATGGTCGGTCAGAACCGAAGCATGGCGGGACCGCTGGCGCTGGCGCCGCTGAATTCCGTCAGCCTGCGCGATCAGGCGTATGCGCTGCTCAAGGACGCCATCGCCGCTACCGACATCTACGGCGAACGGCGGCCGTTGCGCCTCGACGAACGGCAACTGACGCAGGCGCTCGGCGTGAGCCGCACGCCGGTGCGCGAAGCGTTGTCGATCCTGGAGCAGGAAGGGTTTGTCCGGACGGTTCCGCGCCGTGGGATCTTCATCGTCCGCAAGTCCAAGCGCGAAATCATCGAGATGATCCAGATGTGGGCCGCGCTCGAGGGCATGTCGGCGCGCCTGGCGACGCTGCATGCGCTGGACTCCGAGATCGGCAAGCTGCGCCACCTGTTCGACGAGTTCGAGAATTCGCCGCCGTCGGCGCACATTAGCGAATATTCGGACGCCAACATCGCGTTTCACCAGATGATCATCCGCCTGGGCGGTTCGCAGCTGATCGCCGACGCCACCAAGAACCTGTTCATCCACGTGCGGGCGATCCGCAAGCTCACGATCTCGCAGGACAACCGCGCGGCGCGCTCGATCGTTGATCATCTGAACATCATCGAGGCGCTGGAACGGCGCGACACCGAACTGGCCGAGCGGCTCACTCGCCAGCACACGCTCGGTCTGGCGACGCACGTCGAACGCTATTGCGATTTTCTCGACTAGAAGGTCTGGCGCGACCTTAAGCTCTAGCGCGAACGTCGCGCGCGCGCGTTTCGATGGCGCGCGCGCGGCGACAGCAGTTGCGGCGGCGCGCCCGATAGCTCGAAGTGCACCAGCCGCTCGATCAGCGCCGCACCTTCGCGCAGCAGATAGTCCTTGAAGGCCACTGCCACCGGCGGCAGGCGCTTGGTGCGGTTGTGCACCAGATACCAATTGAGCATGGCCGGAAAACCCTGCACGTCGAGCACCACCAGGTTACCGGCCAGCAGATCGAGGCCGATCGTGTGGGCGGAAAGAAACGCGATGCCCATGCCGGCCACTACCGCCTGCTTGATGGTTTCGGTACTTTGAATCTCCATGCCGATGGTCAGCCGGTTGGTCTGGCGCCCGAACACCTCGCACATCGAATTCCAGGTATCCGATCCCTGCTCGCGTTGCACGAAGCGCTCGCGGTTCAACGCCGCGCGCGGAATCTGCCGTTTTCCGGCCAGAGGATGGCTGGGGGCGGCCACGATCACGTAGGGATGAGGCGCGAACGCCACGGCGATCGTGTCCAGGTCGCTCGGCAGCCGCACCATCACGGCAAGGTCGGTCAGGTTCTCGGCCAGCTGACGCAGCAGCCCTTCGCGATTGTGTACGGTGAGATTGAACGCCACGCCGGGATGGCTGGCGCCGAACTCGGCCAGCACGCGCGGAAAGAAATAATCCCCGGCGCTGATGACTGCGACATTGAGGCGGCCACCGGTCACCCCCTTGAGGCGCGCCAGCGTGTCTTCCGCCTCCTTCAACCGCTGCGTGATCCCTTTAGCACACTGCAGCATCTCTTCGCCGGCCGGCGTCAGGTAGTTCTTGCGACCGACCCGCTCGAACAACGGCAGGCCGGCACAGGAAGTGAATTGCCTGATCTGGGTCGACACCGCGGGTTGCGATAAATGCAGTTCTTCGGCCGCGCGCGAGAAGTTCATGTGGCGCGCCGCCGCCGCGAACACCCGCAGATGGCGCAGCGTCAGGTTCTTCATCGGCGACAGCGTACGCGCGCCTGAGGTATATTTAAAATCGTATGGTCGCGATAGATAGCTTTGACTTTTCCTGGGGTAGCGCCGGGCGTAGGCTTGCTGCCAGTTGTCCGCCGCGGGCGGCGCACTGACGGGCTTGCCGTAGACTATGCTGCTGTAAGGGGGAGCGCCGCTCGGGCGCCGCGCGATTTCGCGCATGAGGTCATCGCCACTGCTACAACAATAGTAACGGCCCGCTGGGCAGGTAGAGAAGAATGAAGATCGCGATCATCGGCGCCGGCGCCATCGGTGGCTACGTCGGCGTGAAACTGGCGCTGGCCGGCGAACACGTTACCTGCATGGTACGCGGGGCGAACCTGGAGGCAATACGCCGCAGCGGCTTGAAACTGATCATGAGCGACGGCAGCGAGCATGTTGCCGCGGATGTGAAGGCGAGCGACGATTACACTGCCGTGGGCCCGCAGGACCTCGTGATCCTGGCGGTGAAGGCACACCAGGTCGAGGCGGTTGCCAACGATGTGCCGACACTGTTTGGCCCCGACACCGTCGTGGTGACGATGCAGAACGGCATTCCCTACTGGTATTTCCACCGGCACGGCGGTGCACTGGCCGGTACCGTGGTGCGCAGCGTCGATCCCGACGGCGTCATCGGCCGGAAGATTCCCGCCGAGCGCATCATCGGCTGTGTGGTATATCCGGCAGCGGAGCTGATCGCGCCGGGCGTCGTCAGGCACATCGAAGGCGAGCGATTTCCGCTCGGGGACCTGGACGGTTCGAACAGCGCGCGGGTGACGCGGGTCGCCGAATGCTTTAATCGCGCGGGCTTCAAATCCCCGGTGCTCGACAACATTCGGGCCGAGATCTGGCTCAAGGCCTGGGGCAATCTGACCTTCAATCCGATCAGTGCGCTCACGCGCGCAATGCTGGTCGATATCTGTCAGTTTCCGCCCACGCGGGCGCTGGCTGAGGCGATGATGACCGAGGCGCAGGCGGTGGCTGGCAAACTGGGTATCAGCTTTCGTGTGCCACTGGAGAAGCGCATCGCCGGTGCGGAAAAAGTCGGCAAGCACAAGACCTCCATGCTGCAGGACATCGAGGCCGAACGACCGCCGGAAATCGAGGCGCTGGTCGGATCGGTGGTGGAACTGGGCCGACTGACGCACACCCCGACACCCAACATCGACGCGGTGTACGCACTGGCTGGCCTGCTGGCACGCACGATTGCGGCCAACCGTCGCGGGACATGAGCCGGTGACGCACTGGGCGCGTTTCAGGGCCGCGGGCGATCGTGCCGGCTTCGGCGTGCTGGACCAGCACGGAATCATCGAATATCAGGGCAACCTGTTTGAGCACCCGACGCCAACGGGCAGCATCGTCCCCAATGGCGCCTTTACACTGCAGTGTCCCTGCGCACCCTCCAAGATCATCGCGCTGTGGAATAACTTTCGTGCGCTCGGCTTAAAGCTTGGCAAGCCGGTGCCCTTGCATCCGCTGTTTCTGATCAAGCCGGCGAGCTCGGTTGCCGGTCCGGGTGAGCCGATACGGCGGCCGCTCGCCTACAGCGGCAAGATTGCGTATGAGGGCGAACTCGGCATCGTGATCGGTAAGCGCTGCAAGGATGTACCGGTGAGCGGTGCGGGCGATTGCATATTTGGCTACACCTGCGTCAACGACGTTACCGCCGGCGAGGTGCTCAACGAGAATGTCGACTTTGTGCAGTGGTGCAGGGCCAAGAGCTACGATACCTTCGGCTGCCTTGGACCGGTGATCGCCGCAGACCTGGACTGGAGCAGCGCGCGCGTCGTCACCCGCGTAGACGGTGTTGAGCGTCAGAACTTCCCGCTTTCCGACATGATCTTTTCGCCGCTGGAGCTGGTGAGCCAGATCTCGCACGACATGTCGCTGCTGCCGGGCGATGTGATCGCCTGCGGCACGTCGCTGGGCATCGGGTCGATCAAGGACGGCGCCAGCGTCGCGATCACGATCGACGGCATCGGCTCGCTGGTGAACACACTGCAAGCATGCCGAAATTCAACGCCAATCTGACAATGCTGTTCAACGAGCTCGATTTCCTGGAGCGCTTCGGGGCGGCAAGAGACGCGGGCTTTCGGGGCGTGGAGTACCTGTTTCCATACGCCTATCACAAGCACGATCTGGTCGAGCGGCTGCAGCTCAACGGGCTCACGCAGGTACTGCATAATCTGCCGGCCGGCGACTGGGCCGCCGGCGAACGCGGTATCGCCTGCCTGCCCGAGCGCATCGGTGAATTTCAGGACGGGGTCGGCACCGCGATCGAGTATGCGCAGGCGCTGCAATGCACTCAGCTCAACTGCCTGGCAGGCATTGCGCCCCGAGGGCTCGACCCAGCGACGCTGCACGACACACTGGTTCGCAACCTGCGCTTCGCCGCGACTGAGCTCGGGCGCGTCGGCATCCGATTGCTGGTGGAGCCGTGCAATACGCGCGACCTGCCAGGATTTTTTCTGAACCGCTCGCAGCAGGCGCTCGATCTCATCGATGCCGTCGGCTCGGACAATCTGTTCCTGCAATACGACATCTACCATATGCAGGTGATGGAAGGGAACCTGGCGTCGAGCATAGAGCGTCACCTGAACCGGATCCGTCATCTGCAGATCGCCGACAATCCCGGCCGCGGGGAACCGGGCACCGGCGAGATCAATTATCCATTCCTGTTCGCATTCATCGACCGGCTTGGCTATGGCGGCTGGATCGGTTGCGAATACAAGCCAGTCAAAGGTACCGTGCAGGGACTGGGGTGGATCAAGCCCTATCTGTGACGTCCGGAAGCAGTATGAGCAAAGTCGGTTTCGTCGGCTTAGGGGTAATGGGCAGACCGATGGCAGCGCATCTGCGCACCGCCTCGCACGAGCTGTATGTTCATGACCATAAGCCCGCTCCGCAATCACTGGTTGCGCAGGGGGCAGTCGACTGCGCATCGGGCCAAGCGGTGGCCGAGCGCGCCGACATCATCATCACGATGCTGCCCGATACCCCGCACGTGGCGGCGGCGTTATTCGGCGCCGCCGGCGTCGCCGGGGGCCTGTCGGCCGGCAAGATCGTGGTGGACATGAGTTCCATCTCTCCGATCGAGACCAGGGAATTTGCAAAAAGGATCAATTCGCTGGGTTGCCAGTACCTGGACGCACCGGTGTCGGGCGGTGAGGTCGGTGCCAAAGCCGCGAGCCTGACTATCATGGTCGGGGGACCGGAGGATGCCTTTGCGAAGGTGCGGCCGCTGTTCGAACTGATGGGCAAGAACATCACGCGGGTCGGCGGCACCGGCGATGGGCAGACCTGCAAGGTGGCAAATCAGATCATCGTCGCGCTGACGATCGAGGCGGTTGGCGAAGCGCTGCTGTTCGCCTCCAGGATGGGCGCGGATGCCAGCAAGGTGCGCCAGGCGCTTATGGGCGGCTTTGCGTCCTCACGGGTCCTGGAAGTGCATGGCGAGCGGATGATCAAGCGCAGTTTCGATCCGGGCTTCCGCATTGAGCTGCACCAGAAGGATTTGAATCTGGCGCTGACTGCGGCGCGCGAAGTGGGGCTTTCGCTGCCCAATACCGCGAGTACCCAGCAGCTGTTCAACGCTTGCGCGGCAAACGGCGGCAAGGCCTGGGATCATTCGGCCATGGTGCGTGCACTCGAGTTGCTGGCGCGATACCAGATTGGAGCAGCGCCGCCGTGAACCCGGACAGCGGGCCGCGCGCGCTGCTGCGGGCGATGTTTGACGCTGCGATCGACGCCGCGCAACCCGCGCTGTGCGTGCCACGCCACCTGCCTTCGCCTCCGCGCGGCCGGCTGGTGGTGATCGGCGCCGGCAAGGCATCGGCGGCAATGGCACGTGCGGTCGAAGACAACTGGCGCGGCGAGCTGTCGGGAGTCGTGGTAACGCGCTATGGCTACAGCGTGCCCTGCCAGCGCATCGACATCGTCGAGGCAGCGCATCCGGTGCCGGACGCGGCCAGCGTGGCCGCATCGGAACGCATCCTGGCAGCGGTGCGGGACCTGCGACCGGAGGATCTGGTGCTGTGCCTGATCTCCGGCGGCGCCTCCGCATTGCTGGTGCGTCCGCTTCCAGGCCTGACGCTCGAGGACAAGCAGGCGGTCAACCGTGCGCTGCTGAAGTCCGGCGCCACGATCCGCGAGATGAACTGCGTGCGCCGGCATCTGTCCGGGATCAAGGGTGGACGGCTGGGCGCGGCCTGTCACCCGGCGAAGCTAATCACCCTGCTGATCTCCGACGTGCCGGGGGACAACCCGGTGGATATCGGTTCCGGCCCGACCGTGGCCGATCCTACCACCTGCGCCGACGCACTGGTGATCCTGCGGCGATACGCGATCGAGGTGTCGCCGCAGGTGCGCGAAACTCTGGAAAGCGGCCGCGGCGAGACACCGAAGCCCGGCGATGCACGGCTGGCCGGCGCCGAGACGCGGATCATCGCGACCCCGCAGATGGCGCTGGAGGCCGCCGCCGAGGTCGCAAACCGCGCGGGCGTCGCGGCGCTGATCCTCAGCGACAGCATCGAGGGTGAGGCGCGCGAGGTCGGCAAAGTCATGGCGGCTATCGCGCGCCAGGTGGTAACGCATGGAGAACCGTGCGCCGCTCCCTGCGTGCTGCTGTCGGGCGGCGAGACCACGGTAACCGTGCACGGAGACGGCCGTGGCGGCCGCAATGTCGAGTTCCTGCTGGCATTGGGGATCGCGCTTGATCGACAGGCCGGTGTCTACGCGATTGCCGGGGATACCGATGGCGTCGACGGCACCGAAGAAGTAGCCGGCGCGCATTTGGCTCCCGACAGCCTGGCGCGCGCCCTGGCCAAGGGCATTAACGCCCGCAATAGCCTAGCTAATAATGACGGGCACAGCTTCTTCGAAGCCATCGGCGATGCCGTGATCACCGGACCGACGCTCACCAACGTGAACGATTTCAGGGCGATTTTCATTACCGAAAGCGGCGCGCCGGCCGCAGGATGAAGAGTGCATGACGCGAGACGATTCATGGGCGCAGGGCAGGGTGGCGTTGGTCACCGGTGCCACCGCCGGCATGGGCCGCGGCCTGGCGATCAGACTGCTGAAGGCCGGCGCGCGCGTCATCGCCACCGGTCGGCGCCTGGAGCGTCTCCGGGCGCTGGAACACGAAGCCGGGTCGCAGCGGCTGCTGACGCGCGTGCTGGACGTGCGATCGGCGCCCTCGCTGCAGGCGTGCCTGGAGGGCCTTCCGGAGGACTTCAGCGCCATCGACACGCTGATCAATAACGCCGGACTTGCGCTAGGGCTGAGCAAGGCACACGAGGCCGAGATCGCGGACTGGGAGACCATGATCCAGACCAACGTATTGGGTCTGACCCGGGTGACGCGGGCGATCCTGCCAGGCATGGTGGCGCGAAATCGCGGCGACATTATCAACATGTCATCGGTGGCGGCCACCTATCCGTATCCGGGCGGAAATGTCTATGGCGCGACCAAGGCCTATGTGCGCCAGCTGTCGCTGAATCTGAGTGCCGATCTGCTGGGGACCGCGATTCGCGTGACCTCGGTGGAACTGGGCTTGTGCGAGACGGAGTTCTCGCTGGTGCGCTTCAAGGGTGATGCGGCCGCGGCGCGCGCCCCGTATGTCGGCATGCGGCCACTGGTGACGCAGGACGTGGTCGACGTTGTCGAGTCGATACTGCGGCTGCCCGCGCACGTGAACGTCAACGCCATCGAAGTGATGCCGGTGCAGCAGTCGTTTGCGGCGCTGGCGGTGGATCGCAAAGCCTGACACGCGCCGCGCGCGTCGATTGCATTGGTGTCTATGGCAATGCGCTCGGACCCGGCAGGCGCGGGCGCATGGCACTCGCGCTTGACAGTAGGTAAGTAATTACTTACCGTAAGTCATGACTTACGCACTGGCACTGCAGTGTCTTGGCGATCCAATGCGGCGCCGGTTATTCGAGAAGCTGCGCGCCGGGTCGGCATCGGTAGGGGTGCTGGCGAAGGGCCTGCCGGTGAGCCGGCCGGCCGTATCCCAGCACCTGAAGGCGCTGAAGCGAGCCGGACTGGTGAAAGACCGCCCCGAAGGCACCCGCAGGGTCTACTTCATCGATCCTGAGGGGCTCGGCCCGTTGCGTGTATGGCTCGATCAGTTCTGGGACCGGGCGCTCGAGTCGTTCAAGCAGGAAGTGGGAAAGACGGCTGGCCGCGGACCAAGGAGAACACCCTGAATCGCACCATCCAGATCGCGCCGGTACGCAAGAGCCTGCTCGTGGACGCCAGTCCACAACAGGCCTTTGAAACCTTCACGCTCGGCATCGATCTCTGGTGGCCGAAGAACCACGCGATCAGCGCCTCGCCAATGCGTGAATCGGTCATCGAACCGTTCGTCGGCGGTCGCTGGTACTCGAAATGCGAGGACGGTTCGGAGGTAACCGTCGGTCACGTGCACGTCTGGGAACCGGGTCGTCGACTGGTGTTCAGCTGGGAGATCAACGCGCAGTGGCAGGCCGACGCCCGCCCCGCCTACACCTCGGAAGTGGAGGTGATGTTCGCAGCGCAAAGCAACGGGCGTACACGGGTTGAACTCGAGCATCGCCGCTTCGAACGCATGGGTGCTGCTGATGGCGGGAAAATGCGCGGCGACGTCGATCGGGGCTGGCCTGGACTGCTCGAACTGTTTGCCAAAGTGCTCGCGCAAGGCCGTCAGGCATCGCGCGCGAACGGTTAGCGAGTTGCGGTCGCAGCGTCTGACGATGCAGCGTTCGACCTGGTTGCGGATCGCAGCGGTGCTGACCGCCGCGTACGCCATCGCTCACACCGCCGGCATGCCCTGGACGCCGTTGACCGGCCCGGATGAACAAGCGGTCGTCGATGCAATGAAGGACGTTCATTTTGCCGCTTTCGGAGTGTCGCGCAGCTACTGGGATTTCTACCAGGGTTTTGGCGTTGCGATATCCGTGCTGCTGGTGGTGCAGGCGATGCTGCTCTGGCAGAGCGCCGCGCTCGCCCGGGCCGGTGGCGCCAACATTCGGCCGATGATCGTCACGCAACTCGCCGGTTTCATGGTCAATGCCGCCGTGGCAGCGAAATACATCTTCGCAGCGCCGCTGATTCTGGCGGCGCTGATCGCGTGTTGCCTTGCCGGCGCGCCGATCGGGCCGCGACCCGATAGCAGGAGGAATTCCTGACCGCGTCAGGTCCGGAAAGACTGGCCGGCTGATCAATGCCGCGCGATGTCCACCAGCAGCGCTATCGCCACGCCGATGGCACCGATCGAAACACACAACACCGCGGCGGCGGCGCAGTCTTTCACGATCCGGATCTCCGGATGCAGTTCCGGGTGCAGATGATCCGCCAGACGCTCAATCGCAGTATTGAACAGTTCGGCGGCTAGCACCGCGGTGCTGCAGAGGATCACCAGCGCCCACCATACGGGCGGCGGCCGCAGGAGCAGCAGCCCCAGCGCCACCAGTAGCAGTACCAGTGCCTGTGTGCGCAGGCTGCGTTCGGTGCGCAAGCCATGGGAAATGCCGGCCATGGCAAAGCGCAGGCGGCCATATAACGATCGGTTCTTGTGACTTTCCATGGGTCATTGCTCGCTTCAGGCTTGTAGGTGCCGTGCAACATGCGGTACTTTATACTGCAAAGTAACAGGGTGCGCCGTATGCAGGACCTGAATCGCGCTTTGACCGACATCAGTTTGATCCGTGAGCAGCTGGCTCGCGACACCGAATTTCGCGGCTATGGGCCAGCGGCACTGGCAGGGACCGGAATCCTGGCTCTGGTTGTCGCAGCAACGCAGGCCCTGTGGCTCAAACAGCCCGCAGCCCATATGCATCTATATGTGTGGCTGTGGGTCGCGACGGCTGCGGTGTCCCTGGTGCTCATCGGAACGGAAACCTTTCAACGCTCGCTGCGCGCGCACGGCGATCTGGCAGTGCCGATGCTGCAATCGGCCGTTGAGCAATTCCTGCCCGCAATAGTTGCCGGAGGACTGCTCACGGTGGCGCTGCTGCGGGTCGCACCGCAGAGCCTGTGGATGCTGCCGGGACTGTGGCAGATCGTGTTCAGTCTGGGCGTCTTCGCTTCCTGCCGCTTCCTGCCGCGGCCGATGTTCCTGGTCGGCGTCTGGTATCTGGCGTGCGGGTTGGCCTGCGTGGCGCTGGTACCGACCGAGCAAAGATTTTCACCCTGGGTCATGGGCATCCCGTTCGGTATCGGACAGTTGATGGTGGCCCGATTTCTGCACCGCAACCGGCTGGAAGTGGATGATGATGAGCAGTTCTAAGAAAGACCGGGCGCGCACGTCGCAGTATGCGTACCTGGGTCTGGATCGCCTGATCCATGAGCGGGCGCGATTGAGTGTACTGACCTCATTGGCCGCACATCCCAAAGGCCTGCGCTTTGGGGACCTGAAGCAACTATGCGGTTTGACCGACGGCAACCTGAGCCGGCACATGCAGGTATTGCAGGCGGCGGGATTTGTCGAGGTCTCCAAGAGCTTCGAGCGCAATCGCCCGCAGACCTTCTGCCGCCTGACCGCCGAAGGCCGCAAGCGATATGTGGAGTACCTGACGGTGTTGGAACAGGTGGTGCGCGATGCGGCGGCGGCCAAACCGCGCTCGGCGCGCAGCCTGGCTAGCGACTGATGGCATCTTGCCGCGCACCGGTACTCTATATTGGAAAGTACTTTGCAGTATAGAATTACGGAGGAAAATGCACATCAGCGTTCCGACTCCGTGTTCGCGCCAGCACCGGCCCGTTGCCCTCGTGCTGATGCTACTGGCCGCGGGCATCGCACCAGACGCGGCCACCGCAGGCGGAATCCTTGGCCTTGACCATGTCGTGACGTACGACGACAGCGGCATCTGGGCCCGAAAGTACCAATTGTGGCTGATCGATGCGATGGTGGCGACGGACGTCGCGGCCGGGTTATGGGAGGGGGGAGAAAGCCGCCTCGGTCACGCCGTCTGGCAATCCATCGATGCCACCGTGATCGCCAGCGCGGTGACCGAGGTGCTCAAGGTATCGCTGTCGCGCGAGCGGCCCAGCCAGACCAACGATCCGAACGAATGGTTCAAGGGCCATGGCGCGGAGAGTTTTCCGAGCGGTGAGGTGATGGCTGTCAGTGCGATGGTCACGCCATTGGTACTGGAGTACCGATCCGACAATCCGGCCGTCTACGCGTTGGAGGCGCTGCCGATCTACGACGCTATTGCGCGCGTCAAGGTGCACGGACACTGGCAATCAGACGTCATCGCCGGCTATGCCATCGGTACTACCGCAGGCTATTTCATGCAGCAGCGGCGCAATACGCCGCTGGTGCTGAGCGTCATGCCGCATGGCGTCTATGTCGGCTTGAAGAAAAGCTTCTGAAAATCAATCGCTGGCGTGTCACAATCACAGCTTGAAAGATCTGCCAAAGAGCACGAGCGGCGCGCCGGCATCGTGATGGACGCGCCGAGCAATCAATCGCCCGGGCAGGGCGGCCCAATCGTCCGCAATGTGATCTTCGACCTCGGTGGGGTGGTACTGGAATGGAACCCGGACCAGATCCTGTCCCGCTTCCAGAAGGATCCCGATCTACGAAGCCGCCTCAGGCAGGCGCTGTTCGGTCATGCCGATTGGCATCTGTTCGATCGGGGCAGCCTCACCGAGGACGAGGTGATCGATCGCATGCATGCGCGCATGGGGCGGCCAAGGGGCGAACTGATCGCCATAGTGGACGCGGTGCGCGAGTCCCTGATCGAGAAGCCCGACACGCTGAAGCTGATCCGGGAGCTGCACCAGCGCGCCATACCACTGTATTGCCTGTCGAACATGCCGGCTTCGATTTACGCCCATCTTCGCATCCGCCATGCCTTCTGGGACCTGTTCCGCGGCATCGTGATATCGGGCCAGGTTCGGATGGTCAAGCCTGAACCGCAAGTCTTCGCACACCTGCTGCAACGGTTCAATCTGCAGGCAGCCGAATCGATCTTCATCGACGATCTTCCGGTCAATATCGAAGCGGCCAGACGTGCAGGTCTGCACACGATATTGTTTCGCGATGCTGCGCAGTGCCGAGACGAGCTCGGCACGGTACTGACGATCTAGGTAGTTGCGGTCCGCTTGGCGGTGTGTGCGAGCAGGGCCATGGAGATGATTGCCGAGCCGCCGAACACCATGTTGATGCCGACCAGCAGGCCGATGGCCCAAGCCGCCGTTCCGGGGAGCCCAAGAAATATCAATCCGCCCAGGATCAGGTCCAATGCGCCGCTCACCAGCATCCAGCCCCAGCGCGCCGTGAGTTCACGCTTGTGTTCAAGGCTATAGAAGATAGAAGCGACGCCTTCAATCACGAAAAACACCGTCAGCAGCACGGTAAGCGACAACGCTCCGCTCAACGGCCAACACAGCAGTAGAACGCCGATCGCGATCCCCAGCACGGCCGAGAGCAGCGACCAGCCGAAGCCGGGCGCCCGCCGCATTCGGAAGGTGGCGATCAAGCCGACGATCCCGCTCATGAGGAGCAGCCAACCGATAATGATTGCAACCGCAACCGTGGCGATCAGCGGCAGTACGATGGCCGCAACTCCCAATGCCAGTAGGATGATTCCCTCGATGAGAAACAGCAGCCAATGCGCGTGCAGGGACGTGGACACCGCGACCTTGATTCGATCGATGTCGGATGGATCCGGCGCCACAGCAGGCCTCCTCGAACGTTAGCGGCAAGAATAGTCCTGACAGCGCACCAGTTGCAAAGGCTAAGTTCAGATGGCGCGCCCGTCATCCGGCCGGGCTCGCATCAAACCGGTAAACCGTGTGCCGTGCCGACGGGCGCACGGCAAATCCTTCGCTGAAACGCACCAGCGAGGGGTAGGGTTCGACCGGCAAGGTATCGCGAAACGACATATGCTCGATCAGGCAGAAAAGCGCTACCTCGAACAGGCTGAAGTCACGCGCCGGCAGCACGCCCAGGATCTGCGCCGCGTGCCGGTCGAGCCAGCGCAGCGAATTGTCGAATCCGGCACGTGCCTTGGCGAAATAAACGTTGTCGGCGGGCAGCTTTCCGACGATCGTACCGAACACCAGCTGCACTTGTGCGCCCATGGCGTGCCACACGAGCTCGTGCGCATTGCGTGACAGGTCATCGCGCAGATCCTCGGGCCACGCGATACGCAGCGCTGTGCATGAGAGTTCCGCCAGAGCCCGGCAGATGTTCTGCGACCCGAACAACAGCGACTCGCCGCGCCTGAGACTGGGCAGCTTGAGTGCCGGGCTGCCGCCATAGGCGTTCGGGTCCGTGGCCGTCATGTCGTAGATCGGCTCGAGCTCGTATCGAATGCCGAGCTCCTCCGCGAAGATGAGTGGCACTCGCGTAAACAGCGAGCTGCTGCGTCCCAATATCCGTAGCGCCGTGGTTGAATGCCGGCCTGAGTCAATAGAGTTCACGCGACCTCCTTCGGCAACTGCGCGCAACCGATTGCAAGGGCGGTGGGGCGCAGCCGCCATTCGCGACAATATGTCCTTCGTGTGGTGCCGTACAGACCGAGCGGCGCCGGCATGTAATGTTGGCGGACAAGTCGTCCGTGGATTTGTGAGTTGATGGAACCATCATCGGACCATAACCGGGGTACATTTATGCGTGGTTACAAAGTTCTAATGTTGGCTGTGGTTGCCGGGGGCTGTCTGATGGCAACGGTCCCGAAGGCACAGGCGCAGGTCAGCGTCGACATCGGCTTAGCTCCGTCATGTCCTTACGGTTACTATGACGCCGCTCCTTACGGCTGTGCTCCTTCCGGCTACTACGGCCCGGAATGGTTTCAAGGGGACGTTTTCGTCGGTGCCGGACCGTGGTTTCATGGCCCCAGCAATTTTCGCGGCAACGTCAATCGAGACATGCATCCAGAGCATGGCTACAAGGGCCCGACGCCAAGCCGTGGCGAGAAAGCCGATCCGGCGAAGCGGGTGGATAAGGACCACTTCACGGGAAATGAGGAGCGCGATGGCCGCGGCCACGCCACCGAGCCCAAACGCTGACCCACTTCCAGGTGGACGAAAGGTTCCTGAAAGCCACGCGCCGTAAGCTAGTGCGCTGCACCCACGGTCATGCGATAGCGATGTCGTTGGCGGCCGTGGCATATGAGCCGAGCGTCGTAGGCCGGCTCCATTCTAAATGCGATCGGATATGGAACGCCCCTGGTCCAGCGTGATGCATGATCTCGGGCCTGCTCGCCTGCGACGTCTTCAATACTCCAGGTGCAGACGCAACGACCAGAAGTGCACCGGGCCGCGGTCGCGGTTGTAGCCCGGATCGCGAACCGTCTGGAAATCGGGGCTCAGCTGCCAGCGCACCGGGCCGGGTTGCTGCGGCCAGACGAGCTGGACACGATAGTATGCTTCAAGTATCTGTTCGTGGCCGTAGTTCAGTCGCCCGTCATCGAGCAGGAATCCCGAACCCCCGGCCGCCAGGTAATCGCGATGCGGCCCGGACAGAGCTTCGCTCGCGAATGCCACTGCCAGGCGGTCATCCCTGCGGCCCCAGTGGCTGCCGGCGAGCTGGCCGCCGAAGCTGGCGACCCGGTCGACCTCGGTAAACGCGAATGTCTCGGTCTTGCCGTCATCCCAGCCCCAGCGCAGGAATAGTCCGGTGTCGCCATCATCGGCCATGGGCTGCTCGGCATTGAGTCCAAAACCGCGCTTGTGGCGTCCATCCCTATCATCCGCGACGATATTCGGCACCGTGCCGCTGGCGGCAGCGATCGCGAGCGCGTCGCGGTAGTCACCCATGCGAGCGGTATTGAGGTAGGCGAGCAGCCGCACGATGGTGCCCGAGCGCCAGGGCGAGAGTGTCAGTTCGAGATTCTGGCCATGCGCGCGGCGAAACGACGACTCTAGCGCCTGATGGTTCGCAAGGATGGGCATCAGATAGGCGCCGTATTTCAGACTCCACTCGGGGCTGATGAAACCGATCACGAAGCCGTCAGTGTAACCGCGGGTATCGGCGGCATAGTCCCAGGCGGTGTTGGCCCACAGCGACCAGTTCATGAAGGCTGTACGCGCAGAGCTGGCATAGCGGTTTTGGTCGAAGTCGTCCGGCAGCGCCATGCGGCCGATTTTCAGTTCCAGGCGCGTGGCGGACTCGCGCCCGGGAATCTGATCCTGGGCGCGCTCCACGGTCTTGAGTGTATCGCCAAACGGCAACATGAATCGGGCATAGCTGCGGGCAATGTAGAATTGCTTCCTGACCCCCGAGGCACCCTCGCGCACGACATCCCCGTTGGTCAAGCCGCCAAGACCGGTGGCGCTGCTGACGCCTGAACCCATGAATTTTTCCAGGTCCAGGTCGAGCTGCCCCCAGCTGACTGGCGCCCAGCCCAGATAAATTCCGATTGTATGAGTCGGCTGCGTGTCGCCGTTCGGATCCAGGCTCAGCGGTCCGGAATAGGGCGCGTACATCCGGCTCTGATTCTGAAGAATGAAGGTGTACTGAGCGCCCAGCAGCATCGGCCAGGTGCTGGTCGCCCCCGGCAGCGTCGCCTGAGTGCCGCTCGTGACGGCTGGGGCTGTCACTACCACCGGCTCGCCAGTATCTGCATCGGCGGCCTTTGCATCGGCGGCACACAGGTTGTCGGCCGCCAACACGAGCGCGCCAAGCAGCCAGTGCGGCCAACGCTGCGACGGCGTTAACCTGTTGTGCTTCATTACGCCTTTCTCGCCCGTTCCATCGCGCTATAGCTCAACCATTTCACTGCGGCTGCGTAACTGGCGATGCAGGTGCCGGCAGCAGTGTCACGTCGTTCACACTATAGGATTTCTCGCGCACCCTTCTGCCCAATACCGGCGGTGGTACGGATCACGCCTGGGGCAGCCATCACCTGGTCATAGGAGATGCGGTTCACGGCGGTCGGATGTTTGGCAGCATGCCAACGCTCGCCCTGGGCGGACCTGACGACGCGGGTCCGGAGGGACGGTGGATTCCGAGCATTGCCGTTGATCAATATGCCGCGACGCTCGCCGCCTGGTTCGGTGCCGATGCGACCAACCTGGCGAGCGTCTTGCGAAACCTGGCTGCGTTCACTCCCGGCAACCTGTCCTTCGTTTAGGGCCGGATCGGTGCTGGCGCGTCGGTTGCCGCCGCAGCTCAACTACCGTGATCCTAGGTCGCAGCGCCGATGCGCGTCCCGGACCCCAGGCCTGGGTCCTCGAGGATTGCCGCGACTCCCAGCGCCGCCATTTCCATATCCACCGCCTCCGGAACGCCGCTGACGGCTACCGCACCGACGACGGTGCCACCGATCACAATGGGCATGCCACCGCCCCAGCCGATATACCGTTGATCGCCGAAGTACGCGATGTCAAAGCCGGTTTCGGGGTGTCGCACTGCACGGCCGATGTCAACCGATGGCCTTCTTTCGCGCGCGGCGGTCCATGCCTTGTTCGCAGCGATGACGATGGACGACAGCGGCGCGCCGTCCATGCGCATAAGGGCGATGAGCTCACCGTGGTCATCGGCAATGGTGACGACCGCGGCAAGCGCGCGGCGTGTGAGCTCCCTTGAAATTGCGTCGAGCGCCCGGCGGGCATCCTCATAGGTGAGTATCACTGACTTGGTACTCCGCTGCGGTTCAATTGGCCGATTCATCGGGCTTGTCCCAATCTGCTTCGCCCGCTGCGGTGCTGAAGTTGCCAACGAGCATCGTTGCACCCCGCTGAAGCGCTCCGGGTTGGCGCGCTTCAAGCCACTGCATGTAGGCAAAGCCAAGCAGCAGCGCTCCGAGGAACAGGTACGGAGTGATGTTATACGGCCAGGGGGGTATCGGGTAGACGGTAACGAATAGGACGGGCAGAAGAGCCAGGGTTGCGGCCCACGGTACCAGAACGTGCTGCCAGACGGTGAAGCGGTCGCGGTGCACCCGGCGCATATAGGACGTCAGCGCCAGGTTGGCCATGGCATAGAGGACAATGACGGCCAGCGCCGAAATCGTTTCGAGAAAGCCGAAAATATATTCCGGTTTCAACAGCAGCCCCACGAGGAGCACCGCTGCAATTCCGACTAGCTGCTGGAATGCGATTGCGAACGTAGGCGTGTGGTGGACGGGATGGATCCGTCCAAAACTGGCCGGGAGCGTGCCCGCCCGGCCCATCGTATACATCACACGTGATGCGGAGTTGGTACAGGCAAGACCGACCGCGATCGCACTGTTGATGAGAGCCAGGACAACGAACCACCAGCCGCCTCCCCACAGCGCATGACCAAGGGCGTAGTAGGGATTGGGATTTACGGCGAAGCTGGCCATGTTGCCGGTGCCCCAGCCGACTGCGCTTGCATAGGACGTAAAGATGTAGAACACCCCAATGGCGAGCAGCGACAGGATGACTGCCTGGCCAACCAACTTGCCCGCGCGGCGCGATTCCTGTGCGAGTGGCGCCGGGCCTTCGAAGCCGCTGAGTGACAGGATAGAAAAGACCATCCCGGCTACCACCCCTTCGAAATGATCTGGTGACGACGATGGGCTCAGCGGTGCGACATACGTAGAACCAGGTCCTGGATGGAGCAGCAGGGAAACCGCGAGCGCCAGCATGATCAGGAGTTCGAGACCGCCCAATAGCGCGGTGATCCGCATCGACAGCCGGATACCGTGACGAGTAAGCACCCAGATCACGGCGAATGTAACCAACGCGAACAGCCACCATGCAATGTCTACGTCGAACTGAGTTCGCAACATGTCTGAGATGAGGTAGCCAAGGAACCCGGTAGTGCCTGCAGGGCCAAGGAAATCGTAGATCAGGTAGCTCCAGGTCGCCATGAAGCCAATGCGGGACCCGAGGCCACGGGTCGCAAAGGCGTAATAGCCGCCGCTTGACGGCATGTACTTGGAAAACTGCGATACGGTGTTGGCGATGAAAAGGCAGACGACCGTTGCCAGCAAGAACGAGAGCGGCATGGCCGGTCCCGCCTTGAGGGCGATGATCGGAAACGCGAATATTATGTTGGCGGCTGGCGCAATATGTGTGACGCCCTGGAACACCAGCTCCGGAAGTCCGAGCGCATTGCGTCGCAACTGTGGCTGCGTGGCAGGGTTGGTCGCATCAGCGGTCACAGGCGGTCTCCTTGCTAAAATCGTTGGCAAGAAGCGATGGCCGATTCAACGGGTGCGCTGTTGCGCTTAGCGTGGTGCAGATGTCGATGCAGCCGATAACTCAACGCAACGACCGGTGCGGGCCGACTCGGCGACAGCCGCCTCCAGACGCATGGCCGCGAGGCCGTCCTCGCCGGTGACCGGCGCCGGCTTGCCCTGGTGAAGTGCCTGCACGAATGCCATAACCGAGCGATCGAAGGACTGCGGGTAGGAGCAGGGCACCAACGACCTGATGCGTGCCGCGATTGGCCCCAGACTCGGCGTACCGGCCAGGTTTGCGCCGGTCGCCGCATCGATCGCCAGCGCGCTCTGCGTCCCGAACAGCGCAAACGACCAGAAGCATTGCGAATAGGGGACAAGGGCCGAGCCTGACATCGTCGCGATGAAATCCGGATTGCGAAAGCGAAATGACGCCGATACGGCAACGGAAGGGTGATAGATCATATCCGCTGCATACATCCATGCCCTGCCCGCATGCGGCGTGGCCAGCGGACGTCGTCCCTGGTCGTCCACGATCGCCGCTGTTACCTCCACTGGATCGCCAAAGAAGAAACGCAGCAGATCGATCAGGTGCGCCCAGAGGTAGGCGTGCATGCTGGCGGTGTAGAGCGCCGGCTCGCCGAAGCTACCGCGGACGAGTTCCTCCTTGATCAAACCGTGGGACGGGACACTGCGATAATTGTAGTTGACCCCCAGGGTTCGTCCTGCCCGCCGAGCGGCAGCCACCATTCTTTCGCCAATTGCAATCGTGTGCGCCATGATTTTTTCGCACAGTACATGGCATCCGGCTTCGAGCGACAGCAGCACCGGTCTTTCGTGCTCCCACTCCAGTGTTGCCACGGTGACCACATCGGGGCGCTCGTTGTGCAGCATTTCTTCAATAGAAACGTAGCCGCTGACACCGAATTCCTTGCCGAAGGCGTGAGCCCTGTCGAGGTTGGTGCTGCAGACCGCTGTGACCTGGGTGTGCGGGCACTTGCGATAAGCCTGCAAATGAAACCGCGCAGCCGCGCCGGTTCCGATAATCGCGGCCTTAATATCCTTCATGTCTGCGGGGCTTCCTATTCACCGATTGCCGTTGCTTTAACGATATAATTTTCTGGAAAACGCGCGGCCCTGTGAATTCTGGACAGATCTCGCGGTCGCGGTAGGTGGAACTGCGCGGGCTGAACCGCACGTGCAACCGTCCGACGTTCAAGCGCCTGACGTTCGAAGTAAACCTGATCGGACTTTGTCGGTCAAGCGACATGGGCGGATGTGCCTCTGATTGAAGTGAGCCCACCGACTGCATGTATGATGAGCGGCCGCGGCTATGGCGGCTGCAAACGGCGTGTGCTACACAAGGCGCCGGCGGAATAGTCCCGTCAATGTCCCACCTACGGGAGGCGACCCGATGCGAGAAACGCTGGCGCAAACGAGCAGTCTGAGTGCGGATCAAATGGCCCAGTTTCACCGCGACGGCTTCGTGGCCGTGCGGCAGGTGTTCACGCCGGATGAAATTGCCGAGATTCGGGACACCTTCATGGAAATGGCCAAGAACGGTCCGGTTGACGGCCTGTCGGAGGCAAAGCAGGCGCAGAATCGCGGTGGTACCGCCCAGTACGCGCCGAACGATCCGCTGAGGTTCTACCCACGGATGTTGCATCCCCACAATCATTTGGATAAGCCGGTTGGACCGCTGAGCATGAAATATATGCTGCATCCCAGATTGGAGCCGATCCTCGCCGCGCTGCTTGCGGAAGAACCGGTGGCGGTGCAAAGCATGTTCTATTTCAAGCCGCCGCAATCCCGCGGCCAGGCCCTGCATCAGGACAATTTCTACCTGCGGGTCAAGCCGGGCACCTGCCTGGCGGCATGGTTGGCGATCGATGACGCCGATGAAGAGAATGGCGGCATGAAGTGTGTGCCCAACACGCACAGCTATCCGATTCAGTGTCCCGAGCAATCCAACCCGGCGGAGTCCTTCACCACCGAGCACGTAATCCCGCCTGAAGGATATCGGGTGGAGGACGTGCCACTAGGGGCTGGCGACGTGCTTTTCTTCAACGGCAATGTCATTCATGGCAGCAGTCCGAATCGCAGCAAGAATCGGTTTCGGCGCGCCTTCATCTTTCACTACGTCTCGCGTAGCACTCTGGAACTCAGTCACTGGTACAGCACACCTTTTCGGTTCAATCGCGAGCTGCTGTCGATTCCCGTGGCAACCGGCGGCGGCCCGTGCGGCAATTCGGAGGATGGTCAGCAGGCACCGCACTAGACTGCACCATGTCGAGTCCTGTACCCACTCTCCTCGGGACCACAGCGGCCATCCTTACTACCGCATCCTTTTTCCCTCAGCTTCTGCACATCTGGCGGTCGCGTGCCGCGCATGCGATCTCGGCGTCGATGTACACGATTTTCGTGATCGGCCTGCTGCTGTGGATCGTGTATGGGATCGTGATCGCGGCCTGGCCGATCATCATCGCCAACTCGATTACCGCGCTGCAGGCGATAGCGATTCTGTGGATGAAAGTGCGCTTTTCCCGCAGTGATGCGCTACCGAAGGACGTCAACTGATGGCGCAGTTACCACCGCAGTGCAAGCGCTTGCAATCCCACAGTCGCTGGATTAGAGTTTAAAGCTGGCGGCTGTTTTAGCCTCCGCAATCGGAATTTCAGGGCATGCGGCGGCGAGGGGGACGTGGCCTTGTCGACGGAATCGCATCATTACGCTCGACTGACCATGGCTCAGGCGCTCGTGAGGTATCTCGCGGCGCAGAAAATCGTCACCGACGGTTTCGAGCAGCAGTTGTTTGGCGGCGTGTTTGCCATCTTTGGCCACGGAAACGTGGTTTGCCTGGGCGAGGCTCTTTACGAAGCGCGGGCGGTGCTGCCGACCTGGCGTGGGCAGAACGAGCAATCGATGGGATTCGCTGCGGCCGCCTATGCGAAGGCTCATCGCCGGCGGCGGATTTGTGTGGCGACCTCGTCGATTGGCCCAGGTGCCACGAACATGGTGACTGCGGCGGCGGTGGCGCATGCGAATCGATTGCCGGTATTGTTCTTGTCGGGCGACGTCTATCATCACCGCCTTCCGCATCCGGTTCTCCAGCAAGTCGAGCACTTTGGCGACCCTACCGTATCGGTCAACGATGCGTTCAAGCCGGTCACGCGATACTGGGATCGCGTCACTCATCCCGCACAGCTGCTGCAGTCGCTCCCGGCCGCTATAGCCACCATGCTCGATCCGGCAGATTGCGGCCCGGCGTTTCTGGGTCTGCCGCAGGACGTTCAAGGGATCGCCTACGATTTTCCCGTTGCTTTTTTTGCGCCTCACGTTCACCGCATCCGCAGGACGCGTCCCGATCTCCAGGAGGTAGCCGCCGCTGCCGCGCGCATTCAGCGTGCGCAACGCCCGGTCATCATCGCCGGGGGTGGGGTTCACTATTCCATGGCAACGAATACGCTCGGCGAGCTCGCCGCGCGCCACAACGTTCCCGTGGTGGAGACCATCGCCGGTATGTCGACGCTGGTGCACGCGCATCCGTGCAACTACGGAATTGTCGGTGTAACCGGCACCGAATGCGCCAATGTCATCTGCGGCGAGGCCGACGTCATCATTGCCGTGGGAACTCGCCTGCAGGATTTCACCACCGGCTCCTGGACAGTATTCAGTGAAACTGCCCAGGTCATCGGACTCAATGCGGCGCGCTTCGATGCCACCAAGCACCTCGCGCTGCCGATCGTCGGCGATGCGCACGAGGGTCTACAGGCACTGGACGCGGCACTTGCGCACTGGCGTGCGGATTCGCTCTGGACGTCGCGCGCGAACACGCTGCGAGATCAATGGAATAGCCGACCGGAAACACGCGGCAAGACACCGGACGGGTTTCCCGCCTATGCGCAGATCGTCAACGCCGTGAACCGTCTGTGCGCGGCAGCTGACCGCGTAGTCACCGCGGCAGGCGGCCTGCCGGGTGAGATTTCGGCAAACTGGCGAGCGCGCTCGGTTGCCTCGGTCGATATCGAATACGGCTATTCGTGCATGGGCTACGAGATCGCGGGAGGATGGGGCGCGCGTATCGCGCAGATGGAAAGCGCCGATGGCGGAGACACCATCGTATTCGTCGGCGATGGTTCGTATCTGCTGCTCAATTCGGACGTTTATTCGAGCGTATTGTCCGGCCGTAAGCTCATCATCGTGCTGTGCGACAATGGTGGATTTGCCGTCATCGACAGACTTCAACGCAACACCGGCAACGTCGCATTCAACAACTTCATCGCCGATTGCCAGTGGGATCGTGCCCCTTTTGCTGTCGACTTCGCGATGCATGCCCGCTCGATGGGAGCACACTCCGAATCGGTGGACAGCATTGCGGGGTTCGAGGCGGCATTCATGCGGGCCAAGAGCTCGGATCGTACCTACGTGATCGACGTCAAAGTCGACCCATACTCATGGAGCGAGGGCGGCAGTGCCTGGTGGGAAGTTGGCACGCCTGAGGTGAGCAACCGCCCCGAGGTGCTGGCCGCCGCCTCGGAATGGAACCTCGGGCGCGTGCGGCAGCGCCGAGGCGTTTGAGATGACCCTCGCATTCGACCTCACGCGGCCGTTGGCCGCGATCGTCGTCGGTCGTGCGGGCATGGATTTGTACCCCCTACCGGACGGCACCAAGACCGAACAGGCCGGACAGTTCGCCGCCGAGATCGGCGGGTCTGCCGGCAACATTGCCGTGGCGCTGTCTCGCCAGGGCCATTCCGCAGCGCTGCTCGGACCACTGGCGGACGATTCGGTCGGCCGCTTTGTCCGTGGGCACCTGGTCCGCTTTGGGGTCGACACCTCGCGCTGTCGGGCGGTTGGCGGCGAGCACCGCACCAGCCTCGCCATCTGCGAGACTCGCAGCGATGACAGCGAGACCGTTTTCTATCGTAACAGCGCTGTCGATCTGCAGCTTCGCGCGGACGACTTCGATGCGGCATTCATCGGCAGCGCCGCCGTTCTGATCGTGACCGGCACCGCACTCGCGGCGGAACCTTCGCGTAGCGCGGCACTGGAGGCGCTGGCATGTGCCCGAGCGAGCGGCACCTTCGCGATTCTCGACGTGGATCATCGGCCGGTTTCCTGGCGCTCGAACGATGAGGCGATGCGCACTTACGCTGACGCTGCAAGCCGATGCGATGCCATTGTCGGCAACGACGAGGAATTTGCGCTGATCGCCGGAGACGCGGCGCATGCGTTCGCGGTCGCGACCGGATTCGTCCGGCAAGGTGGCAGATTCGCGGTATTCAAGAAGGGCAGCGCCGGGTCGGTTACGATTACCGCCGACCGCACGTTTGAAACCGGAACTTTTGTCGTCGACGTCAAGAAACCATTCGGAGCGGGCGACGCATTTCTCGGTAACCTGGTCGGCGCGCTGCTGCGGGGCCAGTTGCTCGAGCCGGCGGTGCAGCGGGCGTCCGCGGCCGCAGCCTACGTCGTTGCACGCCGTGGCTGCGCCTTCGCCATGCCGACCGAGGCGGAACTCGACTGGTTTTCTCAAAAGCATTCGATGAAGTGAGATTACTCATGCACATTCCTCATTACGACAACAACAACGCCCCCATTGTCGGCAGCGACGACCAGAGCGTACCGCTGGCCTACTTCAACATCGTTCGGTTGAAGAAGGGCGAGAGTTTCGTCTCCGCCGTGCCCGGCTACGAGACCTGCCTGGTGCCTGCCCACGGCACGATCGACGTGCAGGTGCAGGGGGAAGGCATCGACAGCAAATCCTTCGAGGCGGTCGGTGAGCGTACGTCGGTCTGGGACGGCCAGCCGTCGGCGGTATACGTACCGGTGAGCTGCAGCGCGCGCATCGTGTGCCGCTCCGACAGCACCGAGACTTTCGTGGCCGGCGCGCGCTTCGATCAGACGTTCGAGCCGTTCGTGGTGCGGCCCGAGCATATCGACCCGGTGCAGTACGGCTCGGATGACACCAAGACCCACCGGAAGATCAAGCACATTCTCGGACAGAAGCCGCCCGGTCGGGTGGGCCGGCTGCTGGTATCGGAACTGTTCACTGTCGGTGCGGGCGGCTGGTCGGGCTATCCGCCGCACAAGCACGACAGCGATCGTATGCCCGATGAGACACGCCACAACGAGGTTTATAACTTCCGCTTCCGGCCTGAGAACGGATTCGGATTGCAGCTGTTGCAGACCGAGGGGGACGAGTTTGGCCATGCGTATCACATACGCAATGCTTCGACACTGAAAATAGCCGGCGGCTACCACCCGTGCGTCGCCGCTCCCGGCCACGAGATGTATTACTTCACGATCCTCGCCGGACAGAGCCAGCGGCCGCTGCGGCAGTTCTTCCAGCCCAGCTATGCCTATCAGGTCGAGACAATCCCGGGAATCAAGGACATGATCGCCAAGTTCAGGTAAGACGCTTCGCATGCTGGTCAACCTGGCGACGATCCTGTCCCCGGCAGTCGATAGCCACTATAGCGTGGCATGCTTCAATGTCTTCGGTTGGGAGGACGCAATGGCTGTGGTCGATGCGGCCGCGCAACTCGGGGCGCCGGTTATTCTTGCGGCGACCCTCGACTTGAGGAAATTCATGCCGGTGGACGTCATCGCCGTGATGCTGCGTTCGCTGGCGCAGCGCGCACCGGTCCCGGTGTGCGTTCATCTCGATCACACCTACGAGCTGGATGAGGTATTTCGAGCGGTCGACCTGGGCTTCACCTCGGTCATGTTCGACGGGTCGCAGCTGCCGCTCGAGCAGAACATCGCCGGAACCCGTCGCGTTGTGCAATATGCGCATGCCGCTGCATGCTCGGTCGAGGCGGAGATCGGCTCGGTCCCGTATGCCGAGGGCCGCGCGCATATCAAGACAGAACTGACCGAGGTCGGCGATGCCGTCCGTCTTGCGGGCGAGACCGGCCTGGACGCGATGGCGGTCTCGGTCGGAAACGTTCACCGCCTGACCAGCCCCAGCGCGGTAATCGACTTTGCTCTGCTCGGGCGCATCTGTGCGGCGGTTACCGTGCCGCTGGTGATCCACGGCACTTCCGGCATTCGCGACCAGGACATCGCCCGGCTCGCGCGCACGCGCGTGGCGAAATTCAACATTGGCACGGTACTGCGCCAGGCCTTTGGCAGGGGTCTGCGCGAGGGCCTCGGCCGACACGCCGAGCGCTTCGACCGGCTTGAGATCATGCGCGATGTCATGTCAACCGTGTGTTGCGAGGCGATGCGCATGATTCGACTGCTAGGTTGGCCCGAGGGTAGCGCGACGCCAAGCGCTCAGTCGTAGCGCACCCTGACGCTCCTACCGCTGCGCAACGACTCGCAGGCGGCATTGGCGAGAATCAGCGCGCAGCGCCCGTCCTCGAAGCCAACGGCGGGTTGCCGCTTTCCATCCACGACATCGATGAAGTCGGTCAACTCGTCGAGATAGGCCTGCCGGTACCGCTCCATGAAGAAATTCAGCAGCGGTTCGCGGGCGTCGGTCGCCGTGGCGCCGGAACGCGTCAGCGTGCTGGCGCGCAGGTTGCCGGACTGCACCATGCCGTCGGCACCGAAAGCCTCGATGCGTTGATCGTAGCCATAAACCGCGCGGCGCGAATTGTTGATATGTACCAGCGCACCGGAGGTTGCTCTCATCGCTACCATGGCGGTGTCAACGTCGCCTAATCGATGCAGTTGTTTCTCCACCATGACACTACCGGTTGCAAACACATCTTCAATGCGGTCGTCGCCGAGTATGAAGCGCGCCATGTCGAAGTCATGGATGGTCATGTCGCGAAAGATTCCGCCCGAAACCTCCAGGTACGCCACCGGCGGCAAACCGGGGTCGCGGCTGGTGATCACCAGCATCTCCAATGCACCAATCTCCCCGGCGCGAACGGCTTCGCGCACCGCCCGGTGGCTGGGGTCGTAACGACGGTTAAAAGCGAGCTGCAACGGCACGCCGCTACCGGCGATGTCGCTCTTGCAGCGCTCGACCCGATCAATATCGAGATCGATCGGCTTCTCGCACAGAATCGCCTTGCCGGCGCGCGCCGATGCTGTGATCAGGTCGACGTGGGTGTTGGTTGACGAGGCGATCAGCACGGCGTCGACGCCCGGATCGCCCAGCACCGCCTCGACGCTGGATGCTACCTTGGCGTTGTATCTGGCCGCGGTCGACTTGGCCGCCACGGAGTTGGTGTCGAAGACGTATGCAAGATTCGCGCGCGGGTGACTGGCGGCGATATTTGCGGCATGCAGCGCCCCAATACGGCCCGCTCCGAACAGTGCAAATTTAACCATTCCGCCCTCCGAGAAGCAGGCGCTGCGTCGCAGCGCGCGCCGCCGATCAAGTTCCTGGTGGCGCGTGCGCGATCAGCGTGAATTCAGCGCGACTTCAGCGTGCCGCGCTCGACTGCGCTGCAATCGAACAGGCGCGCGTCGGTTGACAGTGCCGACTGATCGACGATGCCCAAAAGCAGCTCTACCGCGGTGACGATAATGTCGGCGACTGGCTGGTGGATGGTAGTCAGGTTATAGCCAGGCCATGCGGCCATTGCCATGTTATTGAAGCCGACAACGCCGATGTCGCGCGGTACGTCTACATTGGCATCCCTGCAGGCGTCAATCGCCCCCATCGCCAGCACGTCGTCGCCGCAGAACACGGCATCGATACCGCCGTTTCTCAGCAATTGCTTCATCAGCGTAAAGCCGGCCTCATGACAATAAGAGTGACCGTAGACGACGGCGCAGGGCGCAAGCCCTGCGATCGCCAGACTGTCCCTGAGACCTCGCAGGCGATCCTCGGTGGAAGTCGCGGCCTGCGGTCCGCCCAGGAAGGCGATGTTCCTGTAGCCGCGCTCGCGCAGCATGTCGCCGGCGAGGCGTCCACCCTGGAGGTTGTCGCAACCCACGATATTGCCCGACGCCGAACTGCCTGGCCTGCCGAAGGCCTGAACCACCGGCATTCCGGCCTCGGCGCATTCCTCGATGAAACGCAGCGGCAGCGTCGAGGAGGCCACGATAACACCGTCTACGCTGTATTTGAGCAGCATCTCCAGCGCGAGGTGCGGTCTGGCGCCTCCGGACAGGTTGGCGAGCAATGGTCGACGGCCGCGCTGCTGCAGGCGCCGCGTGAACAGATCGAATATCTCCATGAACAGCGGGTTGTCGAAATTGTTCGATATCAACGCGATCAGTTCGGTGCGTCCCGTCATTAGGCTGCGCGCCAACGCGTTCGGTTGATAGCCTAGGGATTGGGTCGCGGCAAGCACCTTTTCGCGTGTCCTGGGGGAAACCGAGGCGCCGGCGGTAAAGGTACGCGACACCGCGGAGACCGACACTCCAGCGAGTTCCGCGACTTCCCTGGCCGTGACCCTGCGATCGGTAACCGGCGAGCTGCGATTCGATCTGGTTGAAGTAACCATAGTGAGTGTCTTGCAAGGCCTTCGAGTGCGACCGCCCTGCGCTTGGGTGTAGCGAGACGCCGCGCGCTGCTGGCGCCGGATCTCAAACAATATCGTTACACGGGCCCGAGGGCGCCGTCCGGCGCGAGCTATTGTAACCGATGTCGTTGCAGGGCTTGCAAGCGCTTGCGCGCTGGCCGGCGCGGTGCTAAAAGAATTGAACTCGCGGCTGGCGCGAACTTGGCACCAGCCTGCAGCGCGGCGGGCCGCCATGCCAATGGTCGGTCAGGGCCGCGATCCTGCCGGGCAGATTAAGGTAGATCAATCATGACGCGGCGGATGGTCAGGATTCTTTACTGTTTATTTGTCTCCGCAGCCGTATCTACCCAGGCGCAAGCGCGAACCTGGGATGCACTCTACACGTTCGGCGACAGCTATACCGATAGTGGTGCGGGTTACGTCGATGGCAACGGGCCGTCGGCGGTGGTCTACCTGGCGTCGAGCCTAAAAATCCCATTTACCTACGCGGGTGCCGCCAATTCCACTGGGAAGAGTCTGAATTTTGCAGTAAGTGATGCTAAGACCGGCAGTAGCGACGGTTATAGAGTCAGGCCGGCGGCCGCAGACTGCGGCAATCGTGAAGCGCGTTTCGGACTCGGCATGCGTAACCAGGTCCGCGACTTCGCTCAGCGTGTTCGATCCGGAGCGGTTCGATTCAAGCCAGAAACGACGCTGTTCTTTCTTGCCGGCGGCCTGAATGATAGTGCGTTGCCGACGGCGACAACAGTTGCGAATCTCGAGGACGAGATCCAGCAGCTGTACGAGGCCGGTGGTCGATATTTTCTGGTCGCGCTGCTACCAACAAAAATTCCATCCTTCAGTGCCGTCGGATTGCGCCTCAATCCGGCGCTAGCCAGGATCCCGAACGATTTGCGCACCACGCTGCCGCAAGCGCGCGTCGAGCTAAGCAACTGGGGCAGGTTCTATGACATCGTGATGGAAAACCCTGCCCAGTACGGCATTGCAAATACCGCAAATCAGTGTGCCGGCAGAGCCGTCTTCGGCGAGGACCCGACACCTTGCGCGGCCCCCGAGACCTATTTCTATTTTCACGATGGACACCCTTCTACGACAGTGCACCGGATTGTCGCGCGCGAGCTGGAGCGCGAAGTCAATAATGCATTCGAGTGAACGATGTCGCGACGCCAGTGTTCGTGCGTACATGGCTGGAGTTGCAAGCGCTTGCACATCTAGAATCGTGATGCTATAAGAGCGCAAAAGTCGCGCTCGGCGTTCGCAAGCTGCAACTGTCTAATCGCGGAGGGAAGAATGTACATCATCGGTCAAGAGGAAATCGACGCGATGGCGCGCGTCGTCAACTCGAAAGCATTGTTCCGCTACGGACTGGGGCATGAGTGCGAGCGCTTCGAGCAACGCTACGCTGCCTACCTCGGCGCCAAGCATTTCTCGCTGGCGGCCAGTGGTTCTTATGCGTTGACGGCGGCGATGATCGGGCTCGGTCTGGGGCCAGGCGATGAAGTGTTGGTTCCTGCGCACACCTACATGGCCTCGGCCACCTCGGTGCTGGCGGCGGGCGCCATTCCCGTGATCGTCGATATCAACGAATCGATCACGATCGATCCCGCTGCGATTGAGGCCAGCATCGGTCCGCACACGCGCGCCATCATTGCGGTTCATATGTGGGGCACGACCTGCGACCTGGACGCGATCATGGACATCGCACGGCGCCGCAAACTGTTCGTCATCGAAGATGCGTGCCAGGCGGTGGGCGGCAGTTACAAGGGGCGCAAGCTGGGCACGATCGGCGACATCGGTGCCTTTAGCTTCAACTTCTACAAGAACATGAGCGCCGGGGAGGGCGGTGGTGTCGTCACGAGTGACGACGCAGTCGTGAAGCGGGTCAACTGTGCCATCGACCCTTGCCATGCATTCTGGACCGGACGCGACGAGGATTCAAAGCCGTTCGCCGGCAACGGTGCGCGCGCTTCGGAGTTCATGGGCGCGGTTCTCAATGTCCAACTGGATCGCATCGACGGCATCATCGAGGCGATGCGTCGCGAGCGCGACACGATCCTTGCGGGCATTCAGGATCTGAAGAGCCTGGGTTTGCGCGCAGCGCCGCTCAACAGCAGAGAATTCGACTGCGCAACGAATGTGTTCCTGACGCTACCGACTACCGAGGCAGCCGACGTGTTCGTCAAGACTTTTCCGAGCGTGATCGCGGGTAAGACCGGTCGGCACACCTACACCGAGTGGGACCAGGTATTGATGGGCATGGGCGCAGCCCATCCGCTCATGAATCCGTACAACATGCCGGCGAACGCCGAGTGCAGGAAGAACTATTCGAAGGATATGTGCGCGCGGTCGCTGGAGATCCTCGACAGGACCATTCTCGTCCCGACACATCCTCTGCACACCAAGCAGGAAATCGAGGACATCATTCACAACATCAAGGCCGCGACCCGTGTGGCGCTCGGCCACGTCAAGAGCGGAGAAGTGGACGTGCGCCAAGCGGCGGCTGTCGACGCGACTAAGTACGATTTGAAGGTGGTAGCCTGGTGACAGACCTTGTGCGGTTTAGGCCGACGTAACACCGGCCGGTCCGCCAGAATGGCTTTTTAGCCGGATATCGACCATTTCAACGACGGCCCAGGACGGCACATCGGGGGGCTCGCGCTTACGGCGAGCCCTCTCTCTTCGTGACCTGATTATCTACGGCGTCATCGTCATATCGCCGACCGCGCCGATGACCTTTTTCGGCATTTTGAGCCAGCGCGGCCATGGCCACGCGGCCAGCACCATTTTCATCGCGATGTTCGCGATGCTGCTGACGGCAATCAGTTACGGCCGCATGGCGCGTGCCTATCCGAGCGCCGGCTCGGGATTCACCTACGTGGGCCGCGAGATCGGCCCTACCTGGGGGTATGTGACCGGCTGGAGCATGGTGCTCGACTATCTGATGCAACCGATCATCAACGTGATCTTCTGCAGTCAGCAGGGCCATGTGCTGTTCCCGGCGGCGCCCTACTGGGAGTGGGCCGTATTCTTCACGCTGCTGTTCACCGGCCTGAACATACAGGGCATCAAGATGTCGGCGCGGGTCAATGCCGTGCTCGCGGCCGCCATGGGCTTGGTGGTTGCCGTGTTCTTTGGCGCCGCGGCGCACTATATCGGCAGCCACCCGCACGACGGCGCCGCATTCTACACCCGCCCTTTCTACGATCCTGAAACCTGGGCGCTGCCGGGGATATTGAGCGGCACGTCGCTCGCGGTGCTTGCCTACCTCGGTTTTGACGGCATTTCGACGTTGTCGGAGGAAGCTAAGAATCCCCGCGATGTGTTGCCGGCGACGGTGCTGACCTGCGTCGCGATCGGCCTGCTGTCGGTACTCGAGGTGTATGCGGCACAACTGATCTGGCCCGTATCCGAGCACTTTCCCGATATCGATACCGCATTTACCTCGGTGGCGGGGCGCGCCTGGGCTCCGCTTTACTCGGTGGTCGGCTTCACGCTGATCGTGGCCTGCGTCGGATCGGGGACAGGAATGCAGCTGGCCGCGGCCCGACTGCTGTACCGGATGGGCCTCGGCGGTGCGCTGCCGCGTTCATTCTTCGGCGCACTCGAGCCAAAGCGGCGCATACCTCGCAACAACGTTCTGTTCGTGGGAGCGATCGCTTTCGCCGGTGCGATCATCCTGCCGGCGATTGCCGGAGCGGCCACCGGCTTTGATCTGGGGGCAAGCATGCTCAATTTTGGTGCCCTGATTTCCTTCATGGGCGTCAATGCCGCGGCGTTCGTGCACTTTTACCTACGTGCCGAGAACAAGAAGCTCATCAATCTGGCGCCGCCGATCCTCGGCTTCATCGTTTGCCTGCTGCTGTGGTGGAACCTGAGTTCCGAGGCCTGGATCCTGGGCGCCGTGTGGATGACGATCGGTGTCGCGGCGGGCGCCTGGAAGACGCGCGGGTTCAGGGACAACCTGGTCAGCTTCGAGCTGCCGCCGGACGTCTTGCCGGAAACATTGAATACCTAGGGTCCTGGGTCCACCGATTCGAGCGCGCCGGTGCGCCGACCCCAGTGTTGCAAACGCGCAACAGTCTTGACTAAAAAACGCGGTTGAGCGAAAGTCATGCTGCAAGCGCTTGCAACTGGAGCCGGGGGAACGGTGTGACGACAATCGGGATCGGGCTGGTCGGCACCGGATATATGGGCAAGGCGCATGCGGTCGCTCTGAAATCTGTCGGAGCGGTTTTCAACACCAAACTGCGACCGGTGTGCGAGATCATCTGCAGCACCACTGTGGCCGGTGCCGCACGCAAGGCGGTCGAATACGGTTTCAATACCTCCACCAGTCACTGGCAGGACCTGATCACCAACCCGCGGGTGGAGGCGATCGTGATTGCCTCGCCGCAGACTACACACCGGCAGATTGCCCTCGACGCGATCGCGGCTGGCAAACCGGTGTTCTGCGAGAAACCGCTCGGCGCGTCGCTCGAGGACGCGCGCGCGATGGCGGCGGCCGCGGCGGCCTCAGATGTCCCCAACATGGTGGGCTTCAATTACATCCGGGCGCCTGCGACGCAGCTGGCACGCGAGATGATTGCCGGTGGTGAGATCGGTGAACTCATCCACGTGCGCGCCGAGCACACAGAGGATTTTCTTGCCAATCCGGAGGAACCCGCGAGCTGGCGCACGCGCGATGCTTGCGCAGGCAATCTCGGCGACCTGTCGCCGCACATCATCAACGCGGTGTTGCGCCTGGTCGGACCAATCGAGCGCCTGGTCGCGGATGTTCAGACCGTCTATACGACCCGGCCCGGTTCTGGCGGGCGCGAAGCGGTCACCAACGATGATCAGGCCAACCTGCTGTGTCGTTTCGAGAGCGGCGCGATGGGCTCGATTCACGTGAGCCGCGTGGCCACGGGCAGAAAGATGGGTTACGGGTTCGACATCACGGGCACCAAGGGGGCGCTGCGCTTCGATGCGGAGGATCAGAATGCCCTATGGTTTTACGATGCGCGCCTGCGCCGCGGGCGGCAGGGCTTCGCAAAGCTGCTGACCGGTCCTGAGCATCCGGATTTCCTCGCCTTCTGTGAAGGGGCAGGACACGGCACCGGCTATGCGGCGCAGATCATCATCGAGGCGCGCGATTTCCTGACGGCGATAGAGACTCGAGAGTCCGTTTTTCCGACCTTTCACGACGGACTCCAGGTCAGTCGCGTGGTGGCGGCCGCGGCGCGCTCGCACGCGGACGGCGGCTGGGTTCGAATCGCAGAGTTCTGATCCTTTCGGTAACCAACGGAGTCATTGATGCAGCTTTCGATCGGGAACGCTCCATGCTCGTGGGGTGTCGAGTTTGCCGACGATGCGCGCAACCCGCCCTGGACGCACGTGCTCGACGAGGCGAAGGCTGCTGGTTACACGGGCATCGAACTGGGACCGCTGGGTTACATGCCGGAGGATCCATCGATTCTCGGTCCGGCGCTCGCCGAGCGCGAGCTGACGCTGATAGGCGGAGTGCTGTTCCGACCGTTTCACGACCCGGCACAGTGGGCACAGGTGCAGGACGCGGCAACGCGCACCTGCCGGGCGCTGACGGCGCACCATGCGAAACGACTGGTATTGATTGACTCGATTTCGCCGCGGCGCGCACCGACCGCCGGTCGCAGCGGTGAGGCGGAGCGGCTGCGCGGGACCGATCGGGACGGATTTCTCGACCGCATCAGATCGGTGGCGAGGCTTGGCGTCGAGGAATTCGGACTCGAGGTGACGATGCACGCCCATGCGGCTGGATTCGTCGAGTTTGAGGACGAGCTCGAGGACGTCCTCGATGCGATCGAGCCAAAGCTGCTCGGGGTCTGCCTGGATACCGGACACTGCGAATACGCGGGCTTCGATCCGGTGGCGTTTTATCGGCGCCACAGCCGACGCGTTTCATATCTGCACTTCAAGGACGTCGATCCGGAAGTCAGGCGGCGCGCCATCGAGGAGCGCACCGGCTTCTACGACGCCTGCGCCGCGGGCCTGTTCTGCAATCTGGGCGACGGTGTCGTCGATTTTCGTGCCCTCAAGGTCGCGCTGGTTTCCGCAGGATTCTCCGGATGGGCGACCGTCGAGCAGGATCGTGACCCGACCGGTGCGCGCTCGACGCTCGCCGATGCGAAGGCGAACCTTGCTTATCTGAAAACGAGCGGATTGGCCTGACGGCATGAGAATGAACTGGGGATTGATCGGCGGCGGGGAGGGCAGTCAGATCGGCGCGACGCATCGCATTGCCGCGGGTCTTGACGGTGCTTTTCAACTGGCGGCGGGGGCGCTCGATATCGATGCGAAGCGGGCACGCGAGTTCGCGATCCGTCTCGGGGTGGCGAAGGATCGCGCCTACGGCGATTGGCACGAGATGCTCGACGGGGAACGATCACGCCCCGACCGGGTGCAGCTCGTCACGGTGGCAACGCCCAACAGCTCGCATTTCGAGATCACCAGGGCTTTCCTGCGCGCCGGCTTCGACGTGCTGTGCGAGAAGCCGCTCACCGCGACGCTCGGGGAGGCCGAAGAGATCGTCCGGACCGCGCGGGAAAACGGCCGGATCTGTGCCGTCAACTACGGCTACTCCGGCTATGCGCTGGTGCGCCATGCGCGCGCGATGGTGGCGCGCGGCGATCTCGGCAGGATTCGCGTGGTCGTGGCCGAGTTCGCTCACGGTCACCACGCGAATGCTGCGGACGCGGCCAATCCGCGCGTGCGCTGGCGCTATGAGCCGAAGCTTGCCGGCATATCGTCGATAGTCGCTGACTGCGGCATCCATGCGCTGCACATGGCGACATTCATCACCGGACAGGAGATCGAATCGCTGTCCGCCGATTTCGCATCGACGATTCCGGGCCGCGAACTCGAAGATGATGCGCTGCTCGCGTTTCGCATGTCAGGCGGCGTGGTCGGCCGGCTGTGGACCAGCGCAATCGCCGTCGGTCGAATGCACGGCCTGACCATCCAGGTCTTTGGCGAGAAGGGTGGGTTGCGCTGGGCCCAGGAGCAGCCCAACCAGATGTACTGGACGCCGGTCGGGGGGAGCACCTCGATCATCGAGCGGGGTGTTGCGGCGATCTCAGCCGAAGCGGATCGCGCATCGCGCGTCACGGTAGGTCATGCCGAGGGTTTTTTTGGCGCCTTCGGCAACATCTATGCCGATCTTGCCGAACAGCTGCATGCGAGCAGGGCGCAGCGAATGCCGAACCCCCTGGCGCTGTCGTGTCCGACCGCCGAGGACGGATTGCGCAGCATTGCCGCCGTGCAGGCCGCGGTCGCCTCGGCAAAGTCGCGCGGCGCCTGGGTTGACTTTGGATGCTCGATCACTGCCTTGCCGCAAACCAAACAACTATGAGGGTATCGGTCAATGGTTGCAGGAAATCTGATCGCTCCGGCCAATGGCTAAAGCGACACCCGTGACGCGCCATAAGTTGACGGGGAGCGAGCGCCGACGCCCGCACGTGGCGCTGATTATCGAGACCTCGCTCGGTTCGGGCCGCGATATTCTGCGCGGCGTCGTGCGCTACGTGCGCGAGCACGAGCCGTGGGCGCTGTATCATGAGCCTCATGGCCTGGAGGAATCCATCCCCCAGTGGCTGCGGCGTTGGAACGGCGATGGCGTGATCGCCCGCATTCAGACGCCTCGCATTGCCCAGGAACTCGCGGCCAGCGGCATTCCGGTGGTCGACGTCCTGGGCGTCGTCCCCAACCTGCCTTTTCCCCTGGTCCATGTCGATAACGTCGCGATCGCGACCATGGCCGCCGAACACCTGCTGGAGCGTGGTTTCCGGCACTTCGGGTTTTTCGGAATCGAAGGCGAGAACTGGTCGGAACAGCGCTATACCGGATTTTGCGCCGCCGTGGCAACGGTTGAATCGGCAGTGCCGATCTATCGCCTGCCGCGTGATGCAAAACGCCGGCGCTCCTGGGAGCGGGTGGAAAATCACATCGCCCGTTGGATCGCCGCGTTGCCGAAACCCGCCGGCGTGCTGATCTGCAGTGACCAGCGCGGCTCCCAGTTCCTCGAGGCCTGCCGTCGCGCCCATGTGTCGGTACCGAACGAGCTGGCGGTCGTGAGCGTCGATAATGACGAGCCGTTATGCGAGGTGTGTCTGCCGCCACTCTCGAGCATCGAGCCGGGGCACCTGCACGTTGGTTATCAGGCGGCGGCGCTCCTGGATACCATGCTGCGCGGCGGGTCGCCGCCCGGTAAGGCACTGCAGTTGCAGCCGCTCGAGACCATCACCCGACTATCCTCCGACGTCCTCGCAGTCGCCGATGCGCATATCGGCATGGCGTTGCGACTGATCCGCGATCAGGCCCCGGCGGGCGTGCGTATCGATGGCATCGCCCGTCAAGTCGGTCTGTCCCGCAGCGTGCTGCAACGCCGCTTTCGCTCGCTGCTTCACCGATCGATTCACCAGGAGATCCTCAATGTCAGGATTACGCACGCCCGCGAACTGCTCGCCAAAACCGAGTTGTCGCTCGCCGCGGTGGCCGAACGCGCCGGCTTCAAACATCAGGAATACCTCGGCGCGGTGTTTCGAGCTCGCGTGGGCAAAACCCCGGCGCAAGTGCGCGAGGAGGCACGCTAGAGAGCTGCAGTCCTCGAGCGTGTCGGCTGGGGTTGCGGTGCATCCAGGGGCCTATCGGGGCGCCGGCCATCGCCTTCCCGACGCTGCTGTCACGGCCGGACGGATTCCTCTACAGCGTGCAGCTCACGCCACGGCTGCCACGGCTCGAGCGGGCGCACACAGCGGGCGACGCCGCGCAGAACCGCCGCCGCCCGAAGCCATCGAGGGCCCTATAATCAGCACCATGGGCGGGCGGCGGCGCTCGTCGATCGTCAGTTTACGGTGCAGCACGATATGCGCTATGGCCATTGACCGCAGCGACCCGAATTCTACAAACATTGACCGATTCTCTCATTGTTGCACTCGCATGATCCGCTACACTTGTTACGACGGGCTCTCACCTCGCGTGCGCAGGATAGCGGTTACTAATCCAGTAACGGTTGTTTGGTGAACGACAGTCTGGCCACGACGACAATCGTAGCCTCCGCGCAAAAATAAAATGGAGCGACCATGAATAGGGACAGAAGATATGCGACACACTCATTCCTGAGTGGCGTCCTGGTTACCTGTGCAGGCATATTTGTTTCAGGCGCCGCGCTTGCCGAGGAGTCCGCCGGCCCGCCGGTGACACCCAGCGCCAGTCCGACCGCCACATTGGAGGAAGTGATCGTCACCGCGACACGGCGCGCAGAATCCGTTGAAAGTGTACCGATCAGCATCGAGGCCTTCGGCGCGGATCAACTCGCGATGGGCAATATCAAGGGCATCGAAGATCTCGCGGCGCTGGTCCCCGGCCTGCAGTTTGCGGTTCCGAACGGATTCAGTACGGCGTTCACCACCATTGCGATTCGCGGCCTGAATACCAATACCGGACCACCGACAGTGGGTCTGTACCTTGACGACACGGTGATTTCGAGCCGGCTTTCGGGCACGGCGAATCAAGGCAACGTTTATCCGTTCGTCTTTGACCTGAATCGGGTCGAGGTCGAGCGCGGCCCGCAGGGCACATTGTTTGGCGCCGGCGCTGAGGCCGGCACCGTGCGTTTCATCACCAACCAGCCGAGCCTGACCGAATTCAGCGGTCTGGCGCGAGCGGAGCTGGCATCGACGGTAGGCGGCCGCTTGAGTTATGAGGATGGTGTCGCGCTCGGCGGCCCGATCATCCAGGATGAACTCGGCTACCGGTTCAGCATCTGGGATCGCAGTGATGGCGGCTGGGTCAACCACATCGATGCTCTTCCGGGGCCCGGTCTCGGAACCGTCATCTCTCCCATGGCGAACACCAACGACAAGCTGGTCGCCAAAGGCGCGCTCGCTTTCAAGCTTGGCGACGCGCTGATCACGCCGGGCATCTACTACCAGCGGGTGCACCAGGATGACGCCCAGAGGTTTTACGCGGCCTTCTCCAACGCTCAGGATGGCATCTTCGACAATGGCGTGCTGCTGCCCGAAGTCTGGACCGACAAATGGATAATGCCATCGATTAAACTCGAAGATCACCTGCCGTTCGCGGACTTGACCGCAAACGCCTCGTATCTGAGCCGCGATGCCACCGAAATTCTCGACGAAAGCGCATTTGTCTGTCCCGGACTGCATACCCCGCCCGGCTCGTTGACAGCCGGCTGCGGCAATCCATTGGGGACCGGATATCCGAGCCTGGCGTCGCAGGTGGCGTACACGCCCACCAATCTGAGCATACGAGCCTACACCGCCGAGGTGCGGCTGGCCTCGAATGTGGCGACCGACACCTGGGTCAGTTGGGTGGCGGGACTCTACTACGAGCATCGTCAGCAAACCGATTTTCAGACCGATTACAGCCCGTACGCCTATCCACAATATTTTGGTCACCCTCCGCCGGGCCCCGGTCTTTTCGATGCGATCATTCAGGACCAGCACGAATTGTTCATCGACGCACAGACCGCCATCTTTGCACAGGCTGATTTCCACATCACGAAGAAACTGACGCTCACGCTCGGTGAGCGTGTGGCGCATGTGACTGTGAACGGGGCCGACATCACCGGCATCACCTACCTCACCGGAGCGCCCCCCTATGCACCGTTCAGTTCCTCGAACAATCCGTCGACGCCGCACGTCGGGCTCTCCTACCAGCTGACTCACGACAACCTGGTGTACGCGACGTTCGGCGAGGGCTATCGACCCGGCGGCGGCAATGGGGCGATTCCCAACACCTCGGGTCCGTGCGGTGGCCAGCCGCAGGTGCCGCTGACCTACTCGCCCGATACCGTTCATGCGTTTGAGGTCGGTGCCAAGAATACCGCCCTGGACGGACGCCTGCAGGTCAATACCAGCGTGTTCTACAACCAGTGGAAAAACATTCAGCAGTACGTGAGCTTATCTTGCGGCCCCTATGCCTACGGTACCAATGCGGGCGACGCGGTCAGCCAAGGCTTCGATCTGGAATTGCGTGCGCTGCTGACCCAGCAACTGCGCTTCGATGTCAATGTCGGCTATGTCAATGCCTATTACAGCAAGAGCGGCTACATCCCGGGGCAACCGCCCTCGCTGGCGACCATCCTCGTTGCAGAAGGCGACAAGGTCGGAATCCTGCCGCAGGTCAATCCGCCGTGGAACGTGAATGGCACACTTAATTATGAGACGGCGCTGAGTAATGGCGATAAATTCCATGCGCAGCTCGTGACCCTTTACACCAGCCAGAATCCCGGTCCGTTCATCACGCAGAATACGCTGGTGAATGGCTACCCGCTGGCGGTGCCGGATCCGGCAACGCACCTGTACAACGCGCGCGCGGGTGTCACGCTCAACAAACTCGATCTGACGTTCTTCATGAACAACATATTCAACGACACACCGGCGTTGAGTAAGTATCAGGCGAATGGCAGCTCGAACTTGATCAGTTTTACGACGTTTCGCCCACGAACCGTTGGCCTGACCGCCAACCTGGCATTCTGATCGGAGACTGATTGCGGCATTGGCCCGGGGGGGCACGTCCGGGGGCTCGCGGCCGCAGTCGCGGCGAGCCCTCGGTCCTTCGAAAGACCTGAACGTCATGCTGGTCGCGAAGCTGCGGACCGCGGTCGGCCTTTTTTACGTTGAGATTGCAAAGGGCGTCCGAGGTATTTCCGCTGCGCCAGAGCCCAGCCCTTAACCGGGTCACTTCAGAAGGTATACGTCATGAGCGCTGCAACCAAGACCCATCAACTGATCGAAATCGAGTGGCCCGAGTTCGGGTGGGCCGAGCGGCCGCCTGCGGTTGAGGCCTCGGAGCTGGAGGGGCGGCTCAAAGCGCTGCGGGCGGCAATGGTCTCGGAAGGGCTCACTCACGTCGTCGTCTACGCGGATCGCGAACACTTCGCGAACCTGGCATACCTCACCAATTTCGATCCCCGTTTTGAAGAAGCGATTCTTATCCTCGCGGAGGACGGAAAGCCGCTTATCGTCGTTGGGAACGAATGCGAAGGCTACCTGGGCGTGAGCCCGCTGCATGCCGAGGATAAGCTTCGGGTCGAGCGCTTCCAGCCGTTCTCCCTCCTCAACCAGCCGCGCAGTTCAAGCCGTAAGATGCGGGATATCTTCGCCAGCGAAGGAATCGACCAGGGCTCCAGGGTAGGGTGCATCGGCTGGAAGTATTTCGCCGACTCGGAGCACCCCGATGGCGCCCATGCGATCGACCTTCCATCCTATCTCGTCGATACGCTCCGGGATCTTTGCGGTCGTGTAGCGGTTGTCAATGCCACCGCCCTCATGATGCATCCCGGCTATGGGCTGCGTGCGCAATGCTCGGCGTCGGAGATCGCCTACTTTGAGTACACCAACGTGCTGGCCTCCGAGGGGATGAAACACATGCTCTTCGGCCTTCGCCCTGGCATGACTGACAACGAGCTGGCCGGGCTCTGCGGCTACAGCGGGGAGCCGCTGTCCTGTCACATGACCCTCGTGACCGAGGCCAATCGGGATCTCGGCCTGTCCGGACCGGTCGGCGCCCACATCCCGCTGGGATCGCCATTGGCAACGAACATTGCCTATTGGGGCAGCAATATCTGCCGCGCAGGCTGGGTCGCCAGGTCGGCGCAGGATCTGGTGCCGGCTGCACGTGACTACGTTGAGGCTTTTGCGGGCCCCTATTTCGAGGTGATGGCCGAATGGTTCGGGCTCCTAAAGATCGGCACCCCGGGAGGAAAACTCGCCGCACTCATCGCGGAGAAACTGCCGTTCGAGCGCTTCCGCATCTTCCTGAACCCAGGACATCTCATTCACCTCGACGAATGGCTGAGTTCCCCCATCTATGCGCGCTCGGATGTTCCGCTTCGATCGGGCATGGCCATCCAGGTGGACGTGATACCGTCCTCCCCGGTGTACTTCTCCACAAGGATGGAGGACGGCATCGCTCTTGCCGATGCCAGGTTACGCCGGAGCCTGCAGACACTGTATCCGGCCTGCTACGCACGCTGCCAGAAACGCCGTGCGTTTATGATAGACGTGCTCGGCATCGACTTGCCCGAGGAGGTACTGCCGCTCTGCAACGTACCTACCATCGTCGCCCCTTTCTTCCTGAGACCAAACCAGATCTTCGCCGTCGGGTAAGTCGGGATACTTTCGTGGAGTGTGCAACATGAGCCTGTTCTCAGGGATTGGACCGGTGCGCTTTGAGGGTGCCGGGTCAGCGAACGAGTTCGCCTATCGCGTCTACGACCCGGAGCGGGTGGTGCTCGACAAGCGTATGGAGGATTGGCTGAAGGTGGCGGTGTGCTACTGGCATTCGTTCAATTGGCCGGGTACGGATATCTTTGGCGCGGGGACATTGCCGCGACCGTGGCTGGGAACCCCGGTCACACAGGCCATGGCGGAGGAGAAGCTTGATGCCGCCTTTGATTTCATCTCGCGCCTGGGGGTGCGCTATTTCACCTTTCATGACGTGGATGCGATGGCATCGGCCAGCAGCGTGCGCGAGCACGAAACGAACCTGCGGCGTATCGAGGCGGGAATGGCGGACAAGATGGCCGCCACCGGCGTCAGGCTGCTGTGGGGTACCGCCAACCTGTTCACTCACCCGCGCTATGCGGGCGGGGCAGCCACCAGCCCCGATCCGCAGGTGTTTGCCTGGGCCGCGGCGCAAGTTCGTTTCTGCCTGGAGACGACCATGCGTCTGGGCGGGGAGAACTACGTCCTCTGGGGCGGGCGCGAGGGCTACGATTCGCTGTTGAACACGGACCTGAGCCGCGAACTGGACCGCTACGGGCGTTTCCTGGCCATGGTGGTGGAACACAAACAGCGCATCGGATTCAAGGGCACGATCCTGATCGAAGCCAAACCGTTTGAACCGACCAAGCACCAATATGATCGCGATACCGCGGCGGTGTCGGCGTTCCTGCAGCGCTATGGGCTGACAAAGGAGGTCAAGGTCAACATCGAAGTCAATCACGCGACACTGGCCGGGCTCGATTTCGAGCACGAGATCGCCGCCGCGCGCGCCTACGGGATATTCGGCTCGATCGACATGAACCGCGGTGATCCGCGCAATGGCTGGGACACCGACCAGTTTCCAAACTGCGCCCAGGACCTGGTGCCGGCGCTGGTGCAACTGGTCGAGGACGGCGGCTTCCTGAGCGGGGGCTTTAATTTTGACGCCAAATTACGTCGCCAGTCGGTGGATCCGGCGGATCTGTATCTGGCGCATATCGGCGGCATCGATACGCTGGCGCGCGCCTTGCTGGCGGCGGCCGATATCGTGCGCGAAGGCCAGCTGCAGCGGCTGCGCCAGGAGCGTTACCGTGCATGGAGCGGGGAGCTCGGGCGGCGCATCGACGGCGGCGAATTCACCCTGGCCGCTCTTGCCGATCATGCGGCCGAACAAGGCTTCGATCCCAGGCCGCGCTCCGGGCGCCAGGAACTCGCCGAAAGCATCATCGCACGCCATTGCAGGTACTGACGGCACAAACCATTGCACGAGTTATTGCATATGCCAGCCGTGACTGACAATCAGGGACTGACCGGTCAGTGCGTTCGTCGGGAACGATGCAAACAGCATGGCCACCTCGGTGACATCCTCGACAGTCGTGAACTGACCATCGATGGTTTCCTTGAGCATGATATCGCGGATGACCGTCTGCTCAGACAACCCCAATAGCCGGGCCTGTTCTGGGATCTGTCTGTCGACCAGCGGTGTACGCACAAAGCCGGGGCAGATCACATTCGCCCGCACGCCGTGCTGTGCACCTTCTTTCGCCACCACTTTGGCGAGCCCGATCAGACCGTGCTTGGCAGTGACATAGGGGGCCTTCAGCACCGAAGCTTCCTTTGAATGTACCGAGCCCATGTAGATGATGCTGCCGCCGCGCCCCGATCGGTACATGTGCGGCAGGCACGCCTTGGTCGTGAGAAAGGCACCATCGAGGTGGATACTGGTGAGTCTTTTCCATTCCTCGAAGCTGAACTCCTCGAGCGGATGCACGATCTGGAGGCCCGCGTTGCTGACCAGAATGTCGACCCCACCAAAGGCTGCGATGCACGCATCAATGCCATCGTTCACGGCCCGTTCCGCGGTCACATCCATCGTCACGCTGAGCGCTTGGCCGCCCGCAGCCTCGATCTCGGTGGCAGCGGCGTCGGCCGCAGTTCGGTCAAGATCGGCGATGGCCACCCGTGCACCCTCCCGGGCAAACGCGAGCGCGATATGCCTGCCGATACCGCTCGCCGCGCCGGTGACGATTGCGGTCTTGCCCTGTAGCTTCATCGATCTCTCCAATCATTGCGTCGGCTTGCGATTGAGCGCCCAGCGTCGCGGGGCGGTCGCAGATCCAGTTTAGCGCGTAATAATTGAAATCGCTGCGGCTCGCGCTGTAGAGACTTGACTGGAAAGGAGCTATCGGGCACTTGCGTCGGTGACGCGCTGTGGGGGGGGCAGGCAGGCTCGGCGACGGCCCAGAAGCGTGCGAACGGTTCCAGTTCTGAAACCTGGACGGCACTCGAGTGCGGCCCGCAATCCGCTCTTAAAATCGGCGTGCTAGTCTTGCCTGTCGACGGATTATATGGCTGCCAATGATTGCTCTTTTTGAAAATGTCCAGGTTCTGGCCTTGTTGATCCAGGCCATGGGAGCGGCGCTCATCGGGCTCCTGTGCCTGATGCTCAATCGGGTGGTGCGCCATCCCGCTTTGTCAGCCTGGGTTCGGGGCTGGGTGAGTCTGGGTGGCGCATTGATCGCGCTGCTCATCGAGCAGGCGATCCCAGGTAGCGCTGCCGCCACCTTGCCGCTGTACATGTTCGGCGAGTATCTGTTTGGCTATTGGATTATCGAGGGTTGCGCGCATTTCGGCGGCCGTCGCTGGTCGAGCCGATGGTTGCCGCGGTTGATTACACCGCTCGCGGCCTTCTCGATAGCGATGCCGCAATTGATCGGCTATGGATTTGCTGCCGTGTTCACGCTGCAGTCACTGGCACTGGCTTTCATCTTTGGTACCGCGCTGATTGCTTTGGCACCGGCTGCCAGGCGCGATCCTTCAAGCCCAGGATTACTGACAATGCGAGTCGCGCTGCTGCTGTTGACGTTGATCTTCCTCGGCTACCTTCCGATATTTATCGCCAACCTCCTGAGCAATGCGGCACTGCCGATGACCCTGCTCAAGCTCAGCTCGGCGACACACCTGGTGTTCGAATTCGTGCTCGGGTTCGGAGGTGCCGTGCTGGTTTTGGAGCAAAGTCACCAGGGCCTGGCGGTGCGGAATGACACGTTAACTGCCGACAACGCCAGATTTCGTGGTCAGGCAGAGCGTGACGCGTTGACAAACGCCTACAACCGGCACGCTTTCTTTCAGTTGCTCGATGCGTTCAGGGTTGGTGATACGGCCATCCGGGGCTGCGCCGTGATGATCGACGTCGATGGGCTCAAGCAGCTCAACGATGGGTTCGGCCACGTGCTCGGGGATGCCGCACTGATTCGCGTTGCCAACGCCATCCAGCAGCTGGCGCGCGATGACGATCGGCTGTTCCGGTGGGGAGGCGATGAATTCATGCTGATCGCGCTCAACCAGGACGCGGCAGCAGTCGCCGTCCAGCTCGACCAACTCAATCCCTCACTGGCGGCGCCGGGATCCGTCACGGTGCAGGTGTCCTACGGCGTGGTCGAGTTTGGCACCTTGGGCGAACTGTCCGATGCGGTGAGGCGCGCTGACCTTTCTATGTACGCGCGCAAGCGCGAACGCCGCCCAACCACGCGGTGGAATCAATCGGAGCGGCTTGAGAGGTCGGACCTGGCCATGGCCGCCGTCGAGCCGGAAAGTGAACCAGCGGGCCAGGGCTGAGCCTCATAGCAATGGAATTTGCCGGCCGAGGATCTCTGTTTCCACGTTTAGTAGCTGCAGAGGTCATTCGAGGCATTGGTAGATTCGGGCGCGCTCGGCGACCCTGCTGGCCTGAGAAGCACTCTGCGTCCATCCGGTAATTACCCCATATTGAGGTGCTGCAGGAAGCGGCGCCTGGGTGCGCTGGTCTGACCGACGTAGCGCAGCTGTCGGATATCGAGCGGATCCGACAGCGAAACGCTCACCGCAGCTGACTGTCTTTGCTCCCGCGCCGGTTATAGCCGCTGAAAGTGCCGCTGTGGCGATCCCGGGTTTCCTGACAGGAAATACACAGTCGGGCGCCGGGCACCGCGTCTCTGCGTGCCTGCGGAATCCGGGCACCGCACTCGGCGCAATGAGTCGCGCCAGGACCCTGGGGCATACGGCTTTGCGCGCGGCGGATCGCATCCTTGACCGTCGCGTCTATCTGATCCTGAACCGCACCCTCTTTCGCCCAGCCTGTAGCCATACCTCACCCGAAACATCCTCGCTGTATCAACTCTAGCACTACCGGATCTGATCGACCAATTCAAGTTTCCCGCACGCTGCCGATGCCCGACTGGAGTGATAGGATGCAGTGACGCTGGAGCCTGTCGAGTCGGTAGAGGACGCGGATGAGCTACGTGGAATCGAACCTCGTTCCAGGGGAGACGGTGGTCTACCAGACCCGCCTCCATTGGATCGTGATGCTTGGGCATCTTATCGTGGGGTGCCTGCTGCTGGCGCTGCCGGGAGCGCTTCTTCTTTACCACGCGCTCGGTCAGACCGGAATTGAGAGTGGCACTCTGCATGCGATGGAAGGCGGAGGCGTCGCTTTGATCATTTGCGGCTTGCTGGCGATCCTGATGGGCATGGTGCGGCGGAACGCGACCGAAATGGCAGTCACGACCCGACGCGTGGTGATCAAGACCGGCTTGACCAGCCGCAAGACGATCGAAATGCTGCTGAACAAAGTGGAGTCGATCGAGGTGAGCGAAACGACTTTCGGCAGGATCCTCGGTTATGGGGCGATCGTCGTGATCGGGACAGGTGGGACTACCGAGCCATTTCAAAAAATTGCGCATCCACTGGACTTTCGCAGCCAGGTGCAGCAACAGATCGAGAAGCTGCGCTGACAACCCGGCTGGCCGCTGGTGTTCAAGCGCGGCTCCAATTCGATTCTGCATGCAAATGACGGCAGGCGCGCGCCCACTATTGCAGTTGCGCGAGCAGTTCGTTAACCAGGGCGGAGGCGCCGATCCTGAAGTTCCCGGGCTTCGCACTATCGGTGCCGAAACGGCTCTCGTACAGCTGCAGGTACGTCTGCGCCTGCTCGATGCTGCGAATGCCGCCCGAAACCTTGAAACCAACCTGCAGGCCACGGCTGCGGGCCTCGACAATGGCTGCGAGCAGGGCGGAGGCGGCCTCGATGGTCGCCCCTGGTTCGGTTTTGCCGGTGGATGTCTTCAGGAAGTGCGCTCCGCCTTCAATGGCGATCTCAGCGGCACGCTGAATGCGCTCCGGTAGCGCAAGCTGGCCGGTCTCCAGAATAACCTTGAGCAGCACACGATCGCCGCAGGCGGCGCGACAGGCACGCACCAAGTGCAGGCCAATTTGGGTGTTGCCGGCCAGGAATTCGCGATACGGAAACACGACATCCACCTCATCGGCGCCGGCGGCAATCGCCGCGGCGGTATCGGCGGCGGCCGCTTCGACGTCAGCCGTGCCGGCCGGAAAGTTGGCGACTGCAGCGACCGCAATGCCGCTGCCGTGCAGCGACGCGCGGGCGACAGGCACGAGACGTCGCCAGGTACACACCGCCGCGACCCGACCGGCCTTGGTGCGCGCCAGGCGCGAGAGCTTGACGATGGTCGCCTCGTCATCCGATTCATTGAGGCTGGTCAGGTCCACGAGCGACAGCAGCCGTCGCGCCAGCGGCGCGTACGAACTCCCAGTGGCACCATGCTCGGAGAACACTACGGCTGCAGCGGCCGAAAATGACGCGCGCTGGTACCAGGCTGCGTGATCCACCACTCGGCGCGCGCCTTGACGGTGTGCTCGAGCGCGCGACGCAGCGCACGCTGCCTGAACGGCAGTCCGCCGATGACACTGTGCGGTATCACGGTTCTGACCAGCGGCCGATGATCGGCCGTCTGCCACATTTCGTCGAATTGATCGAGATGATCATCGAGGCGTAGTCGACCGCGTCGATCTGCTTGCCGATGATAGCCGAGCTGTCGTTGAGCTCCTGGGAGTAGGGCACTGACAGTATGCGCCCGGTACGCGTCGTGATCCAGACCGGCTGGTCGTCCATGCACCAGTCGACACCTTGCGAGGCGTGAAACGCCATGAAAACCGTGCCGATCAGAATCCCCGGCGTCCCCGCCAAGGCGGTGTAGGCGAGCGGCAGGTTGGGATATCGAGACCGGGTCGTCAGGAAATTCAATGTGATGCATCCTGGCGAAGAGATCAGAGGTTTCTGCGGTTTGAACAACCCGATGGGACGATCCTCATTATGTAATACCTACGAGCTATTGTGAGACAAACGGCAACCCTAATGGGTCGCGGTCTGACGGCCGTTTCACGGACGACGTGCGATAGATGGGTTATTCGGCACTGGTGCCTGTTGGGATTCAGGTGCTGTCGGAAGACTTATCTTGGCGCGCACATAAGATAAAATAAAGACGTGAACAGACGTGAACAGAGAAGCAGGGTACTCGCGTGAGCGCGCCTTTGGATCAGGGCAGTGCGACGGCCGATCGCAGCGGATTTGCGGGCCGGCTGTCGTCGAGCGCGGCGGTCGTTGGCGCTGCGTCATTGACAGAGCTTGAATTGCAAGACGACACCCCAACGGTTCAACTATTGCCTGGTCAACAGCAACCGGCGGCCACGACCGAAACGGTGGGCCTTGTGCCCGGCGCGATGTTGCGTTCCCGCTATGTACTCCAGGACATCATCGGGCGCGGTGGCAGCGCCATCATTTTCAGAGCCAAGGATCTGCACCGTGTGTCATCTCATTCGGCAGACAACTTCCTTGCCGTAAAGATGTTGCGTCCTGAGCTGCGTGCCGACCCGTCAGCGCTGGAGCGTCTGAAGCGCGAATTTCGGCAAATGCAGAGCCTGTCTCACCCCGGAATCGTCCGGGTGTTCGACCTCGATTGCGACGACGGTGTCTGGTTCATCAGCATGGAGTTCGTCGCAGGTCGAACGGTGAAGTCCTGGATGCAGACGCCTGGCGACCATGCACAGGCGCTTGCAATCATTGGCGCCTGCTGCGAAGCGCTCGAGTACGCGCACTCCCTGGGCATCCTGCATGGAGATCTCAAAGCGACCAACGTGCTGGTGACCGACGACGGCGCGGTGAAGCTGATCGATTTTGGGGCCTCCCCCATTCCTGGAACATATGTCGCTGCGGCATCGGATCCGACCATCGCGGTCACTCCGTTGTACGCAAGTCCACAGATACTTGCGGGCAAGGCCGCCGAGTGCCGTGATGACGTTTACAGTCTCGCGTGCCTGAGCTATGGCATTCTCAGCGGAGGTCTGCATCCGTTTGGTGGACATCCATCGCTCGAGGACAATCGAGTGAAATCGTCTCCAACCTACGTACGCGCGATTCCCACTGAACTTTTCAAGGTCATTGAACGCGGCCTGTCTGCCGAACGTGAGCGCAGGCAGGCGTCGGTGGGGGAGTTCCTGCAGGAGTTGACTTTCGCCGACAGGCGTCGGCGCGCCGCTGCGACCAGCGCCGCGATCCCGGTACGCGCCATCCCGCGCGCCCGGCGCGATCCACGCTCGGCAGCGATCGCCGCCGTTTCGACGTCACATTCAACGTTGCCTACCCTGCTCGGGGAAATCCGACTGGGAGCAGGCGGACTGACGATGGCCAGTGGCACCGCGATCGTACCGTCGGCACTTGATCGGTTCGGCGGCGGTCGCGGCTCCAAGCGGCGCGCCGTGCCATTCATCAGGCTGTCAGCGCTGGTCATCGCTCTTACGGCGGCCGCCGTCATGTTTCAGGTCGACAGGCAGCGTGATGCGGCCGGTACGGCTGAATTACCGCAGGTCGCTGCGGCCATCTTTCCTGATCTGGCGGCGGCGGCGGCTGACCCCACCGCAACCCTCGTTGAATCGGGGCCGGCACCCGATGCAGCAGGCGTGATTTCGTTCGAAACCACGACGCTGCACGCCAGCGCGGCACAGTCGCTGGTCGCGATCTCTGTGAAGCGCTTACAGGGGACAAGAAGCCGCGGCGCTTTCGTGTGGCGGGTCGAGCGCGGCACCGCGCATCCCGGTGTCGATTACGAACGCATCGAGCCGCAGCTGGTCAGATTTATCGAAGGACAGGCAGTGCGCACGCTGTTCATTCCGCTGATCAGCCCTGGCACGACCATGGCATCGGCTGACCCGCGCACCTTCACCGTGGTGCTGGAGCGGATCGCCGGCGGTCCGGCGCTGGGCCGGTTCGCCCGCATTACAGTGGCAATCGATCCGCCGCCGGCCGCAAGTCGTTTCGCGGCGTACCAGGCCCGCGCCAAGGAATAGGAAATCCGATCGATCGTCGGCCTGCGCAGATCATTAGGCAGCCGCGGCGCCGCGGACGTGCGCGATCGCAACGCAAGTCACGACCAACGACAGCAACGTGAGGGCAAGACCGGCCATGGCGCGCCATCTTTCGGTGCGGGCCAGTTGCCCGGGTGACAGCGCGGCGATCAGGAACGGCTCGTTACCGCGGGGCTTGGCAAGCACACAGACGCGCTGCTCGGGTACCTGCTGAAGCCTGTTCTGCCGCGCCTCAGCGAGCGCTGCAGCGCGCGCGGCTTCCCACTCCGCGGCATCGATTCGACCGTCATGATTGGCATCGAAACGCGCAAGCAGTACCGGCTGATTCTGCTTCCATCGGCTGAGCAGGGCGGCCGCCTCATCGTCAATGGAATTGGTCATCGAGCCGGTCTCGGCGCGCAGTTCCCCCAGCACCGATAACTGCGCGTCCTGTTTCAGGATCGCCTCGATGTAGCGGTATCTTTGGCCAAACCCGAAGCAGAATCCACCCCATAGTGCGGGCGGGATTTCGTCGGCGGAATTGCCGTACCACACTTTCCGGTCGCTCGGTTCAACCTCGGCACCGTCCGGATGCACCACGCAATGATCGCTCTGATCGATGAGCAGGAAGGGCTGATCGCTGGTGCCAGTGTCATTATGACGCCAGAGAATTGCCGCCCGGCCGTCGCGCTCGCGCTGCTGGATGCGGTAGGTCCACCACACGCAGCTGCGCCCAGTCAGAGGCGCACGCAGCGCCTTGCCATCCGCCGGTTGCGCGCGTCCCGAGAGCCGAACGTAGCCCTGCGGCGCTGAACGGATGCGGGCCGCCGGCGTGTCCTCCACCAGCCGTTGTTGTCGCCAGCGACGAAAGAAGATGTACAGGCCGGTCAGTACCCCGGCGCCGCCGCCGACCGCCGCTGCGAGGTAGAAGGGATTGGCCTGATACACGGCAAAAGTGCGTCGCGTCGGCGCCTAATGGGCAAATTCTGCCTTCATGTCGACGTCGGCTTTCTGGGCGGCATCAAACTTCAGCAAGTGCGCCGGCTCAAAGTCATAGCGCGTCGCGATCAGTACGTCCGGAAACGCTGCGATGCGCACGTTGTTGATATTGACCGCCTCGTTGTAGATCTCACGCCGATCCGCGATCGCCTGCTCCAGCCCGGTGATGCGCTGCTGCAGGTGCTGGAATGCTTCGTTGGCCTTCAGATCCGGGTATCTCTCGGCCACTGCGAACAGGCCCGCCAACCCGCTGCGCAGTCCGGACTCGGCCGCACCGACGGCCGTGACGCTGCCGCTCGCACGCGCTGAGGCGACCGCCGAGCGGGCCTGCATGACGCGCTCGAGGGTCTGCTGTTCGTACTGCAGGTATTGCCTGCAGGTTTCAACCAGCTTCGGCAACTCATCGTGTCGCTGCACCAGCAACACGTCGATATTCGACCAGGCGAGCTTGACCTCCGCGCGGACCCTGACGAGTCCGTTGTAGATGCCGATGAAGTATCCTGTGACCAGCACCAGCAGAATCACCAATATCAATGCGGCAATCATGCGATCGGCCTCCCTTAACTGTCGCAGCCCATCCGGTAAGTCGGCACGCTATCAGTAAGCGTGGCGCAGCACGTGACGGGGGTCACGGCTTTGTAGTTTGAATTAGACGCCTCGGCCCCGGCAGCATCGATTGGCCAGTGGCGGCGCAGCGCGCACCCGGTATTGATCGCGGCTCAACCCCTTGATTCCCAATGAGTGCACTGACGGGTGCTCGGGTCAGTCACGCTGGTGCGAGGTGTCATTCAGCGTGATCAGCCTTGCGCCGTCCGTGGCGATATCGATGTCGCTGAGCCCGCACGGATCCTGCGTAAAACGCCAAAACGACGATGCAGGCAGATCGAGGATCTGAAGCAGAAGCGCCCGGTTGACACTGTCGTGGCCGACGACGGCGACCGTCTCGCCAGCATGTTGGTCGAGAAGCATGCGCAGTACGTTGGCTACCCGCGCGATGAGGTCCTGGAGGGAGTCACCGTTCGGGAATCGTACCAGCTGGGGCGCCGTATCCCAGCGCTCGATCAGCGCAGGCCACCGGCTCCGTACTTCATCGCGTGTCAGCCATTGCCAATCGCCGTAATTCAGATCGATGAGATCGGCGAGTACCTGTACGTCAACACCGGTGGCGGCCGCGATCGCGGCTGCCGTCTCTGTGCAACGCCGCAACGGACTTGAATACACAACCACGGGCCGTTGCCGCTGCGCGATGCGTTCCGCACGACGCGCGCCTGTTGGACTCCCCGCGGCGACAGCGGCACGTCCTGGCGTCCCCGGAAACGCTCAGGGCTGATGCCGTCAACGTGACCATGGCGTACCAAAAGCAGCTTCATCACGCGTGTCTCCCCGGCTGATCAACTGGCCAATCGTGCCCACGACGTCTCCGGGAGGGCAGTGGCGATCCGCAGCGCCATCGCGGCAAATGTCGCGATGAGCTCAAGCCCGAGCCACCATGCCGCCTGCGCCCGGATAGCGGTCATGGCCCGGCTCCGGGCAGATCAGTCACGGTCGTTCTTCCGTGGGGGGGTCCGCGGTATCCGGGTTCAGGATGCCGAACTGGGCGGGGATCAGGGCGTAGAAAAGGCGAACCTTTTCAGCGCGCACGAGATCCAGCAGCTTGTTGGCTTCCTCGGCCGTCACGATGAACTCGACCTCGACGGTCAGCGCACCGGCAAGCTCAAAGAAATGGTCTTCGTGGAGCACATGGTGGCGGCCGAAGCCCGCCATTGCACGAAACGCGGAGCCACCGCGAATCCCCAGGTGATTGGCCTGATCGAGCAGCCACTCCCATAGCAGACGATGCTTGTGGCGAGCGTTCTCGTGAACATAGAACCGGCAGAACGAACCTTGCATGGTTTTGTCCCTGCGTGTCGCCTCAGTTTCGCAGACAGTTTAGCGCGCCGATACGGGACTTTGACCCGACTTTGGTGCACAGCCGATGCCTAGCCGGGGAGCAAGCGCTATCGGTAGCCCAGACTGCGCCAAAGCTGGCCCTGGCGCGACCAATGTTCAGCGGCTTGCCGACTTGGTGGGAAGGGACGGCATCGCCCATGGACGAACTGGATCGGCCTAGTGCCCCTTTACGTTGCAGCTTTGCTCGACCAGCGATGGATCTGGCATGTCGAACTGCATCGCTACCTGTCTGCCCTGCTCATCTTTCGCTGTAATGGCGACGGTGCGCGCTCGAAGAATTTCCTTCAGCGAATGCTTGGGGATGCTGGCAGAAGTGTTGTCCGATGTCGGCGACCATTGTTGCTCCTCTTCTCTTGCAGAATTGTCGGTTCGATATCGGACTGCAACCTTGGGGAAGTAGGAAATTCCACGAATCTCTTCCGGCTCAACGTAGATGATTTCCAGGGGCGTTCCGACGATAAGGTTCCCGGCCAGGAACGTACCCCTGGAACGGGGGGACTCCTCAGCGGGAATACAGTCCACGACAAAGGCGGGGCGATTAGGGACTGCATCGCGTGACGAGGTAAGGAATTTACCCAGCAAGGTAAATCGCGAGTAGCTATAAGCGTCCGCGGCATTTGTCCTTTGCGATTGGCGCCACGCATTCGCCGACACAGGCTGTTGTGGCGCCGACTCCGCCACGGCGAATGAAGCCCACGCAAGCGGCACGAGCAGAAGCAGTGGTTTTGTTTTCATCGTCCCGTCCTCCTGGTTCGCTAACGAGCGATCAGCTCAGATTTCAGTCTACTGGCTCAAGATGAAAACCTCCTGAATGCAACGTTAAAGGGCATTCATATCGGCTCGTAGAATCATCGTGTATGTGCAAGCGCCCGCACCCAACCGATACCTGGGCGCAATGGCGCGTTCGCCCCGAAGGCGGTCGCCCGCGAAAGTTGTGTTGCAGGGCAATAAACGGCCCGAATACGATCTTCCGGCTCCCGCTTGCCGACAACAGTGCCGTTGGCCCGCAATAACCAGCTCCAAGCTGCAAAACTGGGCGGTTGGAACGCTTGTTGGTTTCCGTCGGCGCATAGGCTTCGGACAGTCGGGAGCAATCGGGAGGTTTCCCCTGTGCGGTGTTAGATGCAAGTCCTGAAACCACAAGCGGGTCGCATTGCCGAGAGCGGGCAATCGAAGGCAGATCTGCACGAGCTCGACCAGGTTCTCGCGCAGGTGCTCGAGCAGACCGGTGAGGCCATCATCGTTAAGGATTTGAACGCGGTCGTCACCTATTGGAACCGCGAAGCGACCGCCCTGTATGGTTTTTCCGCACACGAAGCCGTGGGCCAGCCGCTCCGCAAGCTGCATGCCGCCGACCTTTCCGAAGTCGAATACGCTCGCCTTCTGGAGCGAGTTCGCGCAGGGCGCCTGACGTCGAGCTCCACCGAGCGGCGCAAAAAGAGCGGCGAAATCGTCCGAGTCGACCTCAAGACATCGCCATTGCTGGACGCGCACGGCAAACTGGTCGGGGAGATCACTGTTGCACGCGACGTCACGGCGCTGCATCGCACCGAAGAGAGCTTGCGCGGCAACATTCGGGCGTTGGCAGCCACGGTCCGGCAACTCGAAGCGTTCCATCACGACGGCAAGACGCTGTCGCGCATGACCGAGCTGTTGCAGTCGTGCACGCAGCGCGCCGAGGCCTACTCGATCGTGCGCGAAACCAGCGCGCAATTGTTTCCGCACTCGTCGGGATCACTTTTCATCTTCCGGGAGTCGCGCGACGTGCTTGAGTACGCGGCATCCTGGGGTCGCAGCCGAGCGCCCGAAGCGGGGCTGGCGCCGGACGACTGCTGGGCGCTGAGACTGGGAAGTCCGCATTTCGTGCCTCGCAAGGGAGCTATCCGATGCCGGCATGCGCACGAAGATGCAGACAGCTACGCCTGCATGCCGGTTCAGGGACAAGGGCAGACCCTTGGCTTGTTGCATATTGCGGTGGAGGTCAACCCGCGGACCATGCGCCCGGCGCGACCCATCGATCGGCGGCTGCACGCGCTGACCGACAGAGTCGGCCCGGCGCTGGCAAATCTCAAACTGCGCGACGCTCTGCGCGAGATGGCCCTGCGCGATAGCCTGACCGGTCTGTACAACCGGCGCTATCTGGAAGACGCACTCATTCGCGAGTTGCATCGCGCCGAGCGCGGCGCCAAGCCGGTGTCTGTGGTGATGATCGACATCGACCACTTCAAGCAATTCAATGACAATTTCGGCCATGATGCTGGCGATTTCGTTCTGAGTGCGTTGGCGCGCGCCATCGCGAAAAGCATTCGCCCCTCCGACATTGCCTGCCGTTACGGCGGCGAGGAGCTTGCGATCGTGCTTCCAGACGCAAGCCTGGAATGCGCCCAAGAGCGTGTCGCCCAGATGCGCGTTGCGATCCGCAATACCAACTCTACCCATCTTGGGCAGGCGCTACCGCCCCCGACCGCCTCCTATGGCATCGCGGTTTACCCAAAAGACGGAACCAGGCCCGCCGATCTACTCAGGTCGGCGGATCAGGCACTGTATCGCGCCAAGCAAGCGGGTCGCGACCGGGTTTGTGTGGCAGGGCAAGCGGCGCACGATGCCTCATGAGCGCAGCCAGGCTAGAGCCCCGCATGATCAGGTCGGCAGCAGCGAATAGCTGATTACATGGTGCGCTAACAAGTACCCGCCGGAGTCACGACACTCTGCCGTACCGTACGAAGTTCTCTTTCCCAGCTTCAGAATCCGCGCAATGCAGTAGATGTCTGTCTGGCGCGCGCTGCTCAGAAAAGCAGTCTTCATGTCGGTCGTGACCCAATGCTCGGTTTTACCGCGCTGGGTCATGATTGCCAGCCACATTGCAACGTCCGCAGCGCCCATGATCGTCATGCCGCTCACCATGCCGCCAGGCCGCTCTGACGAAGAGGCGTAAGGCACGAGGATGGTGCATTCTCCTGGCGCACAGGACTGAACAACAAAGCCGTAGGGCTTCAGAAACGCCGCGCCCGCCAGGGTTTGGGTTAGTTCGTCAACGGTACATGCGAGTTCCGGGCTCATTGCTGCTCCCTAAGGAAGTATACGACGTAACTAGTTGATTATACGATTATTATCGGCCTGCAGTTCAGCAAATCACAGGCTTCGACACGATTGAAAAAAGCTCCACTGATCCGCTACTGCCCATTGCTGGCCAGCCCCATGGCGACCCCATTATGCAAAAGTGGGTGATCGAGACGGTTGTTCGTTTTTGTCGGCGCATAGGCTTCGGGTAGTAGTCTGAATTTGTGCCTCGGCTTGGCTAAGCACACTCCAGATCCAGGATGGTGCTCAATGCAAGTCGTCAAGCCACACATGGTCCAGCGCGCCGAGGAGGAGCGATCGCAGGTTAGCGCCCGCGAACTCGCGCAGGTGCTCGAGCAGAGCGGCGAGGCCGTCATCGTCAAGGACCTGAACGCGGTGGTTACGTATTGGAACCGGGAAGCGGCCTCCTTGTACGGCTTTTCCGCAGAGGAAGCCATCGGTCAGCCGCTGCGCAAGCTGCATGCCGCCGATCTCTCCGAGGCCGACTATTCGCGCCTGCTCGTGCGCGTTCTTGCGGGACGTCCGACCGCATCGACCACCGAGCGGCGCAAGAAGAGTGGCGAAATCATCCGTGTCGCTCTCAAGACGACGCCGTTACTGGACGAGCAAGGCAATTTGGTCGGCGAGATCACGAACGCACGCGACGTCACCGCGATGTATCAGAAGGAAGTGGCCTTGAGCAGAGCCAAAGATGCGGCCGACGCGGCGCTGCGTGCAAATGAGATGATTACCGGCGAGCTGCGGGCGGCACAAAGCGAGCTAATGACCAATGCCCGCCAAGCCGGTATGGCTGAGATCGCCAATAATGTCCTTCACAACGTCGGCAATGTTCTCAACAGCGTCAATGTGTCGGTTGGGGTAATAGGCAACAGGCTGCGCGAATCGAAATCGCAGGGACTGGCCAACGTCGTTCGCCTGATGAATGAGCATGCTGCTGACATCGGTGACTTCCTGACGCGCGATGCAAAAGGACAGCGGGTGCTAGGGTACCTTGATAAGTTGGCCATGGCGCTGGCCACCGAGAGGCGGAGCCTCGTCGGGGAGCTGGAGTTATTGGCAAAGAGTGTAGATCACATCAAGGAAATCGTTGCCACTCAGCAATCCTATGCCGGTGCGGCCAGTATCGTCGAACCGGTTCGGATCGGCGAGCTGGTGCAAGATGCCGTACGCATGACTTCAGCTTCGATGGAACGGCATCAGGTTTCGGTGATCACGCACGTTGCCAGCGTGCCAACGCTTCTGATGGACAAACACCTGATGCTGCAAATCCTGATCAACCTGATCAGCAACGCCAAGCAGGCGATGCACGGTGTACCCGATCGATTGCATCAGATCACATTGCGAGTGGACGAGCCGGGCGCCGCCGATAAGCACAGCGCCGGTGAGCGTAGTTTGCGAATTCGAGTCGAGGATAACGGCGAGGGGATCGACGCGGCGAACCTACCCAAGCTCTTTCAGCATGGCTTTACCACGCGCAAGAACGGCCATGGCTTCGGCTTGCATAGTTGTGCGCTGGCCGCCCAAGGGATGGGTGGAACACTCTCGGCCGATAGTGAAGGGCGGGGCGCGGGCGCTGGTTTTACTCTGCAGGTACCGATGAGGATTGCGCCGGTGTCTTAATGACTACACCTATCAATAGGCGCGTCCTGTTCGTGGACGATACGCCAACGATCCACGAGGATTTTCGAAAGATCCTTGCAAACGATGCGGCCGTATCGGATCTTGAGGCAGACGAAGCCGTGCTTTTCGGAACCGCCGCGCGCACAGACTCATTGCAGTTCGAGATGGCATCGGCATTTCAGGGTGTGGAAGCGCTCGACAAGGTAAAGGCATCTTTGCTCGCAAATACTCCTTATGCCATGGCTTTCGTCGATATGCGTATGCCGCCTGGCTGGGATGGCGTCGAGACCGTTGAACGGCTGTGGCAGGAGGATCCGAGACTTCAGGTCGTATTCTGCACTGCCTATTCCGACTACTCCTGGAAGGAGGTACTGGCCCGACTTGACGTGCGCGATCGATTGCTGATCTTGAAAAAGCCCTTCGATGGCATTGAGGTCTATCAGCTTGCCAGCGCGCTGACCACAAAATGGGAAATGACCGAACAGGCGGCCTTTAGGATGAACAGCCTGGAGCAGGCCGTCGAGGAGCGGACCCGGGAACTCTCCAACGCCAACATAATCGTTCAGAACAGTCCGGTGATCCTATATCGGCTGCGCGGGGAGCCCACGTTCCCTCTCATCTATATCTCACACAACATCACCAAGCTGGGACACGATCCAAAGATATTGCTGGCCTCGCCCAAGTGGGCGGAAACTCTCATTTATCCGGAGGATCAGGCCAAGGTCGGCGAGGCGATGGCGCGTGTCCTGGTTAAGGATGCTCAAGGCGCATCCATCGAGTTTCGGCTGTGCACTGGCGATGGCGCACTTCGCTGGGTCGAGAACCGCTACGTCCCGGTGCGTGATCAGGAGGGACGGCTCATCGAAGTCGAAGGAATTATCATCGACATCACCGAGCGCAAGGCGGCGGACGAGAAGATCACCCTACTGGCACGAACGGACGGGCTCACGGGTCTGGCAAACCGCGCGACCTTCACTGAGCGCCTCGCCCAGTCCTTCGCGGCAGCCCAACGCGGCGCCCGTCCGTTTGCAATTTTGTATCTCGATCTTGACAAGTTCAAGCCGGTCAACGATTCCTTTGGCCACCCTGTTGGGGATTTGCTGCTCCAGCAGGTCGCTCAGCGCCTCAAGAGCTGCACGCGGGTAACGGACCTCGTCGCGCGCCTGGGCGGGGATGAGTTTGCAGTGCTTCAGGGCGAGATCTCGGATCCCGCAAGTGCCGGTGCACTGGCGGCAAAGATACAAACGGCGCTTGGCGCGCCCTTTCTTCTTGACGGCAACGAGGTGCACATCTCGGCCAGCATTGGAGTCAGCTCCTATGTCGCGAGCAGTCCGGGGCCGGACACAATGCTGGTGCAGGCCGATCTTGCGCTGTATCGCTCCAAGGACGAGGGCCGCAATCAATATCATTTTCACTCACACGAACTTGATCAGGAGGTGCTCGATCGAGTCAGGCTTGCCGGCGAAGTAGTACAGGCGATCGATCGGCGCGAATTCGAGCTTCAATATCAACCGCAAGTGGAATTGGCCTCGCAGAATATTGTCGGCATGGAGGCCTTGGTCCGATGGAACCATCCCACGCGAGGGCGGCTGGCGCCGGGACTCTTCATCCCAATTGCCGAGAAGACGGGTACGATTGTCGCGTTGGGCCACTGGGTACTCGATCAGGCGTGCCGCCAGATGAGCCTATGGCGCGGTGAGGGTCTGAAGCTCCCCGTGATCGCAGTCAACCTCTCATTGTCGCAGCTCAAGCGCAGTCAGGAACTGATACGCGACGTCACCGAGACCCTCGCGAGGTGGGGCCTGGTGCCATCAGACCTGGAATTCGATGTGACCGAGGCAACCTTGGCTCAGTTGACCTGGGCGCAGAACGACGTCCTGCCGCAGCTGCGTCAACTCGGCGTCAAGATCGCAATCGACGATTTTGGCAGCGAGTATTCGTCGTTCGACTATGTCCGCGCATACCGCGTGAATCACCTCAAGATCGCCCAATCCTTTATCAACCGGTCCACTACCGACCCAGAGTGTGCGGCCACCATTCGCGCAATCGTCAACTTTGCGCACGATGTCGGGATTGGCGTCATTGCCCAGGGCGTGGAAACCAAGCAACAGCAAGACCTGCTAACGTCGGCCGACGCCACGACGCAAGCCCAAGGTTTTCGCTTCAGCAAAGCGGTGGGTGCCGATCGCGCCGGCGATATGTTGCGAGAGGGTCGCATTGATCGCAGAGGCGAATCCTTCACTGACGAGTCGACCCAAGTGCAGGTTATTCTGGCGCCAGCGGCATGAGCCCGCCGCTTGGTCACCCGGAGTATTCCCGTGGATAGGACCGAGCCAGCCCTCAACCGCCGCATACTCGTCATCGATGACAGCGCGGCGATTCATGAAGACTTTCGCAAGATCCTCACGAATCAGGACGATGACGATGTAGCACTTGCTGAGGCCGAAAGCGCTGTCTTCGGCGACTCCAGAACGAAGAAAAAGCAGCCCAGTTTCGAGCTCGACCACGCGCTGCAAGGCGAGGAAGGGCTCGAGCGGGTGCGCATAGCCCTCGCCGCGGGCCGGCCCTACGCCGTGGCCTTTGTGGACATGCGTATGCCGCCGGGATGGGACGGGCTGGAGACAATCGGAAAGCTCTGGGCCGTCGATCCCGACCTGCAGGTCGCGATATGCTCGGCGCACTCGGACTACGACTGGCTGGACGTCATTGCTCATCTAGGTCATGCGGATAAATTACTGGTTATCGCAAAGCCTTTTGAGATCATTGAAGTCATGCAATGCGCTACTGCACTGACGCGCAAATGGCACAACGAGCGTATGTTACGCCGTCAAGTGCGAACCCTGGAGCAGGCCGTAACCACGCACTCGGAGGGATTGGATGTTGCTAACCGGAAGCTGCGCCACGTTGCGACACACGACGCGCTGACGGGTCTGCCGAATCGGATCCTGTTTGAGGATAGGCTCACTCAAGCAATGGTCCACGCCGAGCGCGAAGGGCGCATCTTTGCCCTGCTTGCGATAAATCTCGATCGATTCAAACTGATCAATGATTCACTTGGTCACCGCGCCGGAGATGAGCTGTTGCAGGAAGTCGCACGTCGCTTGAGCGGCGTTGCCCGCGATGTCGATACCGTAGTGCGGAGCGGCGGGGACGAATTCATGATGATTATAAATCCGGTTACAGGACGGCTCGATGGCGAAGTCGTAGCGACGCGCATTATCGAAGCACTCAAAGTCACGTTGCCGATCACGGGTGTTGAAACGCACACGACCCCAAGTATCGGCATCGCTTTTTACCCGGACGACGGCATCACCGTGGAGACTCTGATAAGCCATGCGGATGCGGCCATGTATTGTGCCAAGCAGCGTGGACGTAACAACGCACAGTGTTTTGAGGCCGGAATGGACACGCAGACACGCGATACGGCACGTCTGCGAAGTGATCTGCATGATGCGATTTCTCTGAGTCAATTTGAACTCTACTACCAACCAAAAGTCGAGGTCGCCTCGGGGGCAGTGCGTAGCGCCGAGGCCCTGATTCGCTGGCGGCATCCAGAACGTGGTCTGGTCTCGCCGGCCGAGTTCATCCCATTCGCCGAAGACTGCGGGCTGATCGGAGTGATAGGGGAATGGGTGGTTCGCGAAGCCTGCCGTCAGGCAAAGTCCTGGCAACGCGCGGGCCTGCCGGCAGTGCGAGTGGCCGTGAACCTGTCAGCATCTCAGTTCCGGCACGGCGGACTCCTGGACATAATCAAACAGGCATTAGGAGATGCACAGCTTGATCCACAAGACCTGGAAGTCGAATTGACGGAAAGCGCGGTCATGAGCGATCCGGTGGGATCGGTGGCGATCCTCGAGCAACTCAGCAAGATGGGGGTACTTATCTCGGTCGACGACTTCGGTACCGGATACTCGAGTATCAGTTACCTGAGGCGCTTCCCCATCGATAAATTAAAAATAGACCGGTCATTTATTAACGAGATCGCCACACGATCCGACGATGCCTGTATCGTGCGAGCAATCGTGTCGCTTGCCCACTGCCTGAAGCTCAAAGTGGTCGCCGAGGGCGTTGAGACAGGCGAGCAGCTAAGTATCTTGAAGTCACTCGGGTGCGATCAATATCAAGGCTATCACTTTAGCCCTGCGATCACGGTGGACGCTTTCGAGGATCTCCTGCGCAGACAGCAAAACGGCTCCGACGCGAACGCGCAATCGGAGGCCGAACGCACGCACAGTAAGCTTTCGACACTTCGAGTTCGGTAGTAGCGCAGGCATCCGAGCAACAGTTCTCAGGTGCGCGGCGGACGACGCACAGCAGGCATTTGACAGGCGGGCAGGGCGTGCCGAAGCCGCCGCCCTCGGACCTGTTCAGGGGCGGAATCCCTTAAGACTTCGCTTTCTTCGAAGGTGTCGACTTGCCAGAACTGTTGAGGGTGCCCGCTTGGCGAACGAGCGCCTTGAAGGCGGACTCGTCAACTTCTTTTCCTTCGTGAATGTCGATCGCGCGGCGTGTGTTTCCCTCGAGACTCGAGTTGAAGAGACGGGCCGGATCCTTCAGGGACGCGCCCCTGGCGAAGGTAAGCTTCACGACATTCTTGTAGGATTCGCCGGTGCAGATGATGCCATCGTGCGACCAAACCGGAGTGCCCATCCATTTCCACTCCTCGACGACGTCCGGGTCTGCTTCCCTGATGAGCTTGCGCATTCTGCTGAGGGTTTCCCCGCGCCAGTCCCCGAGTTCGGCGATTCTCTTCGAGATGAGCTCCGATGCCGACTGGCCCTGGCTCGCGCCCGACTTTTTCATGTTCTCGTCCTAGAAGTTCCAGATATATTTCATTTGCAAGACGGTGAAGGATAGTCACGTAAGACTTCAGAGCAATGTTACGGCAAGCGTATAGGCGCGGAAATAGCCAATCGTAATGAGTTTTTCATGGAAGCGTTGATTTGCGGCCAAAGTTGATCCGGTATTTGCCGCAAGCTAAGGACGCCTGCCTCCGACGCCGCGGTCTACAGAACCCTCGCGCGCAGGCCGTCCTGACCCGGTGGATTCTCCGCTTCGGTTGGAGATCCGACTGAAGAAATGAGCGGCTGCGCGACTCCCGAGCGACTAGACTAGATTTAGTGCAACCATTGACTAGGCAACTGTGGGGCAAACCGAGCGGCAGGCGACAAGATTAGTGTTCCTCGTCGTTGGTTTTGTCGCGGCGGCGTGGGCCTGTTTGGTTCCTTTCGCGAAAGCCAACACGGAAGTGGATGAGGGAACCCTCGGGCTACTGCTGCTTTGCTTGGGTGTTGGGTCGATACTCGCGATGCCGACCGCCGGCGCGCTGAGTACACGGTATGGATGTCGAGTTGTACTCACTGCGTCATCACTGTTTGCCTGCGCCGCGCTACCGCTGCTGGCGACCGTGTCGTCCGCGCCATTGCTTGCCGTTGTTCTCTTCGTCTTCGGTGCTGCTTTGGGTTCGGCAGATTGTGTAATGAACGTTCAAGCGGTCATCGTGGATCGTGCCAGTGCAAGGCCTTTGATGTCAGGTTTCCACGCCTTCTATAGTCTGGGGGGCATCGGTGGAGCTGCAAGCATCAGTATCCTGCTGACGCTCGGGGCCACGCCGCTTAACAGCACGCTGGTTGCACTCGCTCTCATGGTTCTTGCGGTTCTGGTTGCCTACCCAGGCCTGTTGCCCTATGGCAACCCGGCAGAAGGCCCGGCATTTGCAATTCCGCGTGGCGTAGTACTTTTCCTCGGCGTGCTGTGCTTCATCGTATTTCTGGTGGAGGGTTCAATGTTGGACTGGAGTGCGGTCTTGATGACCGAGCAGCGAGGCACGGGTCCAGCCCAATCAGGATTCGCATTCGCGAGCTTCTCGACGGCGATGACATTGGGCCGACTGATTGGCGATAGAGTCGTCGCCAAGATCGGCAGACGCCCTGTGGTCGCTGGTGGTGCACTGCTCGCTGCTGGCGGCATCGCATTGGCCACATTGGTCTCAATTCGCGCGCTCGCGTTGCTTGGCTACGCGCTCGTCGGCGTTGGTTGCTCGAACATCGTGCCGGTACTGTTCACTGCTGTGGGCCGGCAAAAGACCATGCCGCAAGCAGTAGCGGTTCCGGCGATTACTACTTTGGGCTACGCCGGCATTCTCACGGGCCCCGCAGGTATCGGCTTCATCGCTCAGCACAGCAACCTATCGGTCGCATTCCTCTTGGTTGCAGCGCTCATGGTTGCTGTGGCTGTCAGTAGCAGGTTGTTGCAAGCCCTAGATAGCTGAAGGACCGAGCTCACCAGAAAATCGACAGCTTCGCGGCCGGTGGAATACGCTAGTTAGGGTGATCCAAGGCAATTTCCTATCCGCCGCCGCTGAGGTATCCCTCGTTTACGACTCTGATCAATGACGCAAGACAAAGGCACGCACATGACGTATCGACGCGCTCAAGCAGAACTATTCCACTTTGCAATTGCCATGTTCGCGGGACTCTGGCCGCTCATGGCTTACGCCGACGACGCGGCGCCGCCGCGCGAGGCCATCGTTCAAGAGCTGATGGTGCGAGATCTGGCTGGAGTGATAGGGAGGGAAGTTCGAATGCTTACAGTCGAGTACATTGCCGGTGGTGCGTCCCTGCCGCACCGGCACAACGCGCAGGTGTTTGTGTACGTGCTCGACGGCGCCGTCAGGATGCAAATCGAAGGTGCTGCGCCGGTCACGCTCGGTCCGGGAGAGACCTTCTACGAGGGTCCAGACGACGTTCATACGGTGTCTGCCAATGCAAGCCAAACGAAACCGGCCCGAATTCTGGTGTTCATCATCAAGAACAAAGGGGCGCCGGTATCCACGGCAGTCGCGCCGGCGGTGCACCGATGAAATTCCATCACGTGCTCGGCCTAATCTCGTTTGGGGGCTTTCGGTGACGTGGCCGAACGCGCATGAACGCGGTGGGGTTGCGCAGTAGCTCATGGCCCCCAGTGGCAGGAACCTGCGCGAAAGTCACCATTCCAAGAGGATACAATGAGTGCCCGATAGAGGCAGGAGTCGGCCCTCGGAGGTCACCGGCATGTGGATTTCCCGTCTGCGCTTCGCAGCCCGTGTTCTGATAGGGATTTGCCTATGCTGTGCGCTGCCTGCTCGGGCCGGGGCCGAGACGGTTCAGTGCGCACTGGGCGGCAATGCGTTGCCGAACGGACCGGTCGTGCTCCTGCCTTCGGGAGAAAAGAACTATCGGTCGATGAACCTGCAGCTGTTGAACAATCCCTCCATGAGCGGCGTGGCGGTGCAGGTAAATTGGAGCGACATCGAGGCGAGCGAGGACAAGCCGGATTGGTCGCAGCTCGATGCGCTGTTCGCGGCCGCTGCCGCGGCAAAGAAATGG
>Ga0210394_10000450_pt1 | contig 87596 bp, 71 predicted proteins | sample IncBWC12MmetaG_FD_160121 | JGI IMG/M metagenome (GOLD analysis project Ga0210394, IMG submission 160121) | Forest soil microbial communities from Barre Woods Harvard Forest LTER site, Petersham, Massachusetts, United States - Inc-BW-C-12-M | ecosystem: Environmental > Terrestrial > Soil >...
CTTGGCCGCGTCGGAGTTCTGTTTGTCTGGCCGACCGGAGTATTAAGACTCCGCTCCGGAAGCACCAGCGCAAAACGGGCATTTATAACATGTTGCAACGGAAGGGGTCAATGATGCGACGGCGGGATGCGATATTTTCCAGCAACAGCAGCGGCCTTCGTTTTCCCCTAGTTCTGTTTTTCCTAGTCTTGATTTCTCTCCTCAGAGACATGCGGATGTGATGGATGATAGAAAGCAGGTTCCCTTCGGCAAGCTCAGGGCAGGCTCTTACCGGGCGTATCGCCCGATTCGGAATGACATCGATTTTTGCTACAGCATTGGCTTTTCTAGTCTTGATTTTCTCTGCGGGGTGAAGCTCGACGGATATTGAGGGCCGCTCTTCCATCAGTGCTGTCATCCTGAGCGGAATTTGTCTCGCGCCTCGCACGAGACAAACAAATGGAGTCGAAGGATCCTTGCACGCTAGCGACGGTAGGACCCGAAACGCACGTTGTTGACAAGCTATCTAGAGAGATTCTTTGGGCAGCATCGGAAGTCGGAGGCTGGTAGGGATCCTTCGACTGCCTGAGTGCTGCGCTTCGCGCAGCACTCACTTCGCTCAGGATGACAAACTTGGGGGTCTTTTAGCAGATCTCCCTAGTGCAAGCAGCAGCGGCGTGGGTCTTCCATAATTCTTTGGTTTTCCTACAGTTTTCTCCTGAGAGGCACCGTAGCTGTGATGGTGGGGGAAAGCAGGTTCATCAAGTTTTGCTTTCAGCCTTGGTTTTCCTAGTTTTGTTTTTCCTAGCTTTGTTTTTCCTGAGTCCTGATCTCCAACGATTGAAACCGCAACTTCCCCCGATCGATGTGGTTTTGCGAGTTAGTTCGCGAATTCAGAATCGCGACGAAAAATTGCAGGGGTGACATTCCAGGTTCCTCACAAAAGTGTGCAGGTTCTTGCATAGTTTTTTAATAAAAGTTGCGGAAGCGCGTCATTGCTGATTGCACGAAAGCCTTGCGCAGAGCGGGATTCACAGGCTTAGGTACTTTGTTCTCCATTGCATAATTTAAAACAGCGGCATAGACTCGCCGCACGGTTTTGCACGTGGCAAAATCGTTGCTTCATTCTCGGCAGAAAAACCCCAGAGGAGGAATATAGTGAAAACAACGCTTTCTGCACTCGCGTTAGTAGCAGCCCTCAGCATCACGGCAGCGGCGGCAAATACCAAACCGCCAAAGTCTCAGCACGCAGCCGGCAGCGCAGGACAAGCAACACCGTTTACGAACAGTCCGAGCCCGGCGCCACCTTCGCTATGCCATCCGTGCTTGTTCTACGGTGGCGACATCAATACATCTGACCTGAACGCGGCGGGAATGTCGGATGAAAATACGCTGCTCATCGTTGGCGGCTCCAGCACCTACGCCGCGGTTAACATTCCGGTGACCTCGTCTGTCTTCGGCATTCTGTTCAATGTTCAGGCCGACGCCGCCTTCGATCCCCAGACTGCAAGCTATGACATTCGTACTGGCGTATCGGAAGGTAACGGCGGAACCAGCATCGCTTCCGGCTCGGGCGCGGCTGTGGTACAAGCAACTGGGCGCAATTTCCTTGGGCTCAACGAATATACAGTTGCGATTTCGTGGTCTACGCCAGTGGTCCTGACTCCTGGGGAATACTGGTTCAACGCCACTCCCGAGTGCCTGAACACATTGGATGGCAGCTGCAGCGTTTTCCGGCAGTTCGTCTCCAACAGCCAGATCACCAACAACCTGAACGGCAGCTGGCAGCCGATCCACGAGATGTTTTTGAACTCCAGCTTCTTCGGATTCACCTGGGCCAACTGGTGTGATTCGGCGCTGGGCTTCAACGCAAAGCAATGCGCCGGCATGTCGTTTGCTCTGCGCGGTGGACAAACGCCGTAAGCAAGCTGATTTCAGTTGCACTGGATTAGTGCGGCGCGGTTTCAGCAAGAAGTGCGGAACCGTGGATGACGACACAAGATAGCGAAAAAACCGAACAGGAGGAATCGAGTGAAAACGACGCTTTTCGCAACAGCTTTAGTAGTAGCGCTTACTCTCTCAGCAGCGGCAGCACCAAAGAAACCGCTTCCCTCGCAACATGGCGTGGGCAGTGCGCAAGGTGGAACTCAGTGGCAAGGTCATTCCGTTCCGCCGACGCTCTGCGACCCGTGCTTGTTCTATACTGGCGACCTCAACCCGTCCGACCTGAATGCGGCCGGCTTTTCGGATGAGAACACGCTTCTCATTCCCGGCAGCAACACCTATGGCGCTTTTTCTCCAACCAGCACAGTGACCGTCACTGGGATCATCGTTAACGTCCAAGCGGACGCGAACTTCGATCCTCTGACGGCCAGCTACGACATCCGGTCGGGCGTTTCGGAAGGCAACGGCGGAACGAGCCTGGCTTCAGGTTCGGGAGCCGCCGCGGTGGCAGCGACAGGCCGCAACTTCTTCGGCCTGAACGAATACACCGTTGCGGTCCAGCTATCGGCACCGCTGACGCTCAACCCCGGCGCGTACTGGATCAACGCTACCCCGACCTGCACCAACGGTGCAGTGGATGGCAGCTGCAGCGTCGGACGATTCTTCATATCCAACACCACCGAGAAAGCCAACAACATCTCGGGCCAGTACCAGCCAGCACACGAGGCGTTCTTGAACTCGGCATTCTTCGGGTTCACGTGGGCCAACTGGTGCGATGCATCGCTGGGACTTAACTCGAGGCAGTGCTCGGGCGTGTCCTTTGGTCTGACTGGCACCCCGTAGACGAATTGGTGATTTAGCGGTTTTTGAAGAGAGGCTGAGGAGAATATCCTCAGCTTCTTTTTTTGTTTGTCAGGTCCAATAGGTGCGGTCGAGGGAGCGGTATTGGATGGCTTCGGCAATGTGTTTTGGCTCGATGTTAGGCGTCTCTTCGATGTCGGCGATGGTGCGCGCGACTTTCAGGATGCGATCGTGAGCGCGGGCGCTGAGACCCTGTTGAGTCATAGCGCGTTCGAGGAGGCGCTCGCAATCGGCCGAGAGTTCGCAAAAGGTACGGATGTGCCGCGATGACATCTGCGCATTACAGTAGAGCTTTTCGCGGGAGGAAGAAAAACGCTCGAGTTGTTTTTTTCGAGTGCGCATCACCCGCTCGCGAATGCTCGCCGAGTTCTCAGGTTCGTTGGTGGAGCGCATTTCTTTGTAGTTCACCGCGGGCACATCGATGTGAATGTCGATACGATCCATCAACGGACCGGAGATTTTCGAAATATAGCGCTGGATCATCGGCGTGGTGCACTGGCAGTCGCGAGTGCGGTCGTTGCGAAAGCCGCAGGGACAGGGATTCATGGCAGCGGCCAGCATGAAGCGCGCAGGAAAGGTGAGCGACATGGCGGCGCGGGAAATGGTGACAGTGCCATCCTCGAGCGGCTGACGCAAGACTTCAAGAACGTTGCGGGGAAATTCCGGCAGTTCGTCGAGAAAAAGCAATCCGTTGTGGGAGAGCGAGACTTCGCCGGGCCGCGGGACGACGCCTCCACCGATCAGGCCAGCATCGGAGATGGTGTGATGTGGCGAGCGGTAAGGGCGCTTGCCGACCAGGCCGCTGCCGGAGTCGAGCACTCCGGCCACACTGTGAATTTTGGTGGTCTCGAGCGCCTCTTCAAAAGTGAGTGGAGGCAGGATCGTAGGCATGCGCTTGGCCAGCATGGTTTTGCCTGAGCCAGGCGGGCCGATCATGAGAATGTTGTGGCCGCCGGCGCAGGAGATTTCGATGGCGCGTTTGGCGGTTTGCTGGCCGCGAACGTCCTTGAAGTCGACGAAAAAATCCTGCGACTGCTTTAGCAGCGCATCGCCATCGGCTTTGAGTGGGGCGATGCCGTTACCCGAGTTCACGAAGTGGATCACGTCGAGCAGCGAGCGCACGGGATAGACATCCACGCCGCCCACCATGGCGGCTTCGCGGGCGTTGGCCTCGGGAACGACCAGCTTTGAAATCTTTCGGGTACGGGCCTCGAGGGCAATGGGAAGCGTGCCGCGAATGCCGCGAACCCCGCCGTCGAGAGATAGCTCACCAATGAACAGGCAGTCTTCGATGGTCTTCTGCGTAAGGCCGCCGTAGGCGCCGACTATGCCGAGCGCCATGGGGAGGTCAAATCCAGAGCCTTCTTTCTTGATATCGGCGGGTGCAAGGTTGATGGTGATGTGCGTAGGCGGGATATCGTAGCCGCAGTTCTTCAGCGCGGCGCGCACGCGGTCGCGGCTTTCGCGCACAGCGGCATCGGGCAGGCCGACGGTGTGGAAGTGGTCCTGGTCGGTCTTTATGCCGGAGCAGTCAACTTCCACTTGAATAATGTTGGCGTCGATGCCGTAGACCGCGGCGCTGAGGGTCTTGTAGAGCATGAGCGCTCCGGGCGAGACAGTCTTGCTTCTCTGTGCCGCCGAGGGCACACCAAGGCCTGATGCCGGAATGTAGCTACGGTACGCGTCGGGTGAAGTTTTAGGCTGTGATGGATGTCACGGGTGGCCTGTGGATAGGTGAAAAGTGTAACCAGCTTATCAGGGCTTGTGGAAAAGCCGCTCCCGAGGCACGAACAACAATCACGGGGACTGAAGCCAATACTGCGACGTGTAAACGTCAATTTGCACTAAGTGAAAACGCTGCGCATTTTCACTGGAACTGGCAGCCGCGGATACGCCTGCACGATCGAACCTGGTGTTCTTTTGTATGCTTCACGGTCCGATGTTTTCCTCGAGAAGTCATCTAGGTTGGGTTTCTTAAGGTTTTGAATTTCCTAAGGTTTTGAATTTCCTAAGGTTTTGAATTTCCTGCCGTGTGTCTTTCATGTTGTTGAAGCCCGCGTGGCCATCTTAGGGAGCGAAATAAGGCAAGTCAATGCGTGCAACCCGACCTGTCCGGGATAGACCTAGAGTAACCAGACTGTCCAACAACAAGAGTTGTTCCGCTCCGGCTATACGTTTACGATGATCTAGTTGCGACGGGTCCCCGCTCGATACTCACGCGTAAGGTAATTTTTCTCATGAGCCAGGCTTCTTCCGGCGCACCTCGGCCCTCCCGGCCTCCGCAAAATCTGGAGCGCGAAGAATCTCAGCTTTGGCGACTGATTCTTTTGTTCATGGTGTTGCTGGCGACCGGGTTTGCCTACTTCGCCTGGGAACAACTGAAAACTTTGCCCTACCACCTGGGCCCTGTGGCGTTGGGCGTGCTCGCTTTGTCCGTTCTTCTTGCGGTGTATGCCTACGGACGACGGCGGGAGGTCGGCGAACTCAAGGTGTTGTTGCAAAACCTGCAAGAGAACGTTGGCGCGGCCCCATCGGAGGAGCAACTCGACCAACTCAACCAGATGATCGCCCGCTCCCAGCGCAGCTTCAAGGAGCTGATCGATTCCTTTGAGGATGCCGCGTGCGCCGTATCTTTGGATGGCACTCTGCGCACCGTAAACAAGAGTGTCGCCGACCTCGTGGGACAACCCTATACATCGATTATCGGGCACAAGTTTTTCGATTTTATCGAGGAGCCGACGCGGAACAGCGTAGAGGCGGGGCTGGCCCGCTTTCTGGAGAGAAGGCACTGGACGGGAACGGTGCGGTTGCGGCTGAAGGACGATTCGAGGCCGCGATACTTCGATTGTGTGCTCAACGCGATTGTGAAGAGCGATGAAGTGGTCGGGGTCAGCGTGCTGGGACGGGATGTGACGGGACAACACGAGAAGGAGATGCGCTTCACCGAACTCTTTGAGACGCTGCAGGAAGGCGCTTACTTCAGCACGCCGGAGGGCCGACTGCTGGATGCGAATCCGGCGCTGGTGAAGATTCTGGGATATGCGACGAAAGAAGAATTGCTGGGGTTGGATGCCAGCAAGTTGAACGTGGACCCGGCAGCAGCGCCTGTGCTGGGGCGGGCCGCTGACGATGGTGGGCAAGTGAGAGCTCGCGAGATTACGCTGCGAAAAAAGGATGGGAGCGCCGCGGTATTTCTAGAATCGTCGCGCGCCGTGTGGGATGCCACTGGCAAGCTGATCCGCTACCAAGGCACGCTAATCGATGTCACGGAAAGGCGGAAGCTGGAGCGGCAGGTGATGCAGCAGGAGGAATTCCGCCGGTATTTGCTGGAAAGTTTTCCCGACCTCATTCTCGTCGTCGATCTGCAGGAGCGTTACACATTCGTGAGCTCAAGAGTGCGCGACTTGCTGGGATATGCACCCGAGGATCTGATGGGGAAGAAGATCTCGGAGACGGAGGATCACTCGCCGGAACTGGCAGCGCTGTACCACGACGTGGTTACCGGCGACCGGGTCTTCGGATCGTCTGAGTATGGTGCGAAGCATCGCGATGGAAGCTGGCGCACGATGCGAGCCTCGGCCAGCCAGTTATTCGACGCGGATTCTAAACCAGGGGGAGTGATCATTTCTGTGCGCGACATTACCACCGAGAAGAAACTTGAGCAGCAGATTGTGCAGAGCGAGCGTTTGGCCGCCATGGGAGCGATGATCGGCGGAGTCGCGCATGAGTTGAACAATCCGCTGACCAGCATTCTGGGGGTGAGTGAACTCTTGCAGGATAGCCAGACCACGGACTCGGCGCGCAAGCAGGTCGCAATCCTGCAGCAGCAGGCACGCCGCGCGGCTGAAATTGTTCACAACCTCACCTATTTTGCGACGCCGCCGGCGCCGGGCAAGACTCGCGTCAATCTCTTAGAGATCGTGGACCGCACGCTCAACTTGCACGCTTATTCGCTGCGGAAAAACAGCATTACGGTTGATTTTCTTCGCGAGCCGGGACTGCCTTACGCAGAGGGCGATCCTCACCAACTGATGCAGGTGTTTTTGAATTTGATCCTGAACGCGGAGCACGCGATTCGCGAGGCACGCGACCGTGGAACGTTACGAATCCGGCTGGGACAGGGCGTGGAGACGGTTTGGGCGAGCTTTCAAGATGACGGGCCGGGGATTCCAAACGAGACCCTGGCCAGCATCTTCGATCCGTTCTATACGACGAAACGTCCGGGGCGAGGGACCGGGCTTGGACTGAGCATCTGCAAGTCGGTGATGAAGGAACACAACGGCACCATCGAAGCCGCGAATGCGCCCGGAGGCGGAGCGGTGTTTACGGTCACGCTGCGAGCGGCAGCGACCGCCAGCTAGTCTCTTTCCACAGCCATCGCGACCGCATTGCCTCCACCGAGGCACAAAGCTGCGATTCCTCGCTTCACGTCACGCCGAATCATCTCATAGATCAGTGTCACCAGGACGCGGGCGCCGCTGGCTCCGATGGGATGTCCGATGGCAACTGCGCCGCCATTCACGTTCACCTTGTGAGGATCGAGGCCGAGCTCTCGCATCACGCCCAGCGCCTGAACCGAGAAAGCTTCGTTCAGTTCGTAGAGATCGACGTCGTCGGCTTTCCAGCCGGTTTTCTCCCAGATTTTTCGCACGGCATCGACCGGGGCCATCATCACCCACTTCGGTTCGACGCCACTGGTGGCCTGCGCAACGATGCGAACCATCGGTTGCACGCCGAGTTCTTTCGCGCGCTTCGCACTGGTCACGACTACGGCCGCGGCCCCGTCGTTAACCCCGGGAGCGTTGCCGGCTGTGACAGTTCCGTCTTTTTTGAAAGCGGGCTTCAACGAGCGGAGGGTTTCGATGGTGGTATCCTCGCGCGGGGACTCATCCTTTTCGAAGAGCACCGGGGGCTCGCCTTTCTTCTTCGCGGGAATCTCCACTGGAACGATCTGAGACTTGAAGCGGCACTCTTTCATGGCAGCGACCGCCTTGCGATGCGAGTGGACGGCGAACTCATCCTGCTCTTCGCGCGTGATGCCGTATTTCTCGGCAACGTTCTCGCCGGTGATGCCCATGTGATAGTCGTTGTAAATGTCCCACAGGCCGTCGTGCACCATGGAGTCGATGACTTGGCCGTTGCCAAGCCGATATCCTTTGCGTGCTTGCGGCAGAAGGTAAGGAGCGTTGGTCATGGATTCCATGCCGCCCGCGACCACGATGGAACTGTTTCCGGTTTGCACCGCCTGCGCCGCAAGAGCGACTGCTTTCAATCCTGAGCCACAAACTTTGTTGATTGTCATGGCACCTGTTGCGGGAGACAATCCTCCGAAGATTGCCGCCTGGCGCGCAGGGTTTTGTCCAAGTCCGGCGGGGAGCACGTTGCCCATGATGCATTCATCGACTTGATCGGAGTTGAGGGCTGCGTGCTTCACCGCTTCGCGCACCACGATCGCGCCCAGCTTGGGAGCGCTGAAATCAGCCAGACTACCCTGGAATTTTCCCACCGGTGTACGACAACCAGAGATGATAACAACATCGTCGAAAGCCGCCATTGATCATGCTCCCGCGAATATTTCGCAACTGCCATTATAGATGCAGCAGCGAACCGAAATGGTGAACTTATGTGATGCGGATGTTCGGCGTTCCCCTCGCACCGAAGTCGAACACTTCAGCATGCACGGTGTATGTCGATCACTGTTTCCTGCCTGTTTCGCATCGGAAGATTGCACGCGAATCATGTTTTCGGATGCAACGACGACGAAAAATTCTTCGCTCACTCTCAACCACTAGTGACTTTGGTACACCACCGCACGCTACACCTCATGCATTTTTTTCTTGACTTCATTTTGAATGAACTCTATACAATCAAATAGTTGCAACAATTCATCGTTGCAGATTTTTCCATGAACAATGGAAGGGAGAATAGAACCAATGGCAACCAAGAAAAAGGCAAAGAAGAAAAAGAAGCATTAAGAAAGTCTGTACGAGTCAAAAGGGGACGCCAAAAGCGTCCCCTAAGTTTTTGTGCGCAGGATTAAGATCGGCGGCAGTCTCGGTGATCTCTACTCCTATTCCGCTTATCTCAGTTCGAGGACTTTCCGGCACTCTTCGTCAGATTCGGCACTCGCTTCTCTCGCTCAGGGCACAGTCCGCGAAAGGCGCAGAAGTTGCAGTGGTAGTCGATCTTTGCCTCGAAGTTTCCATCTGCGATTCCGCGGGCAACGGCCAGCACTCGCTCCCGCGCCTCTTTTAATTGGAACTCCGAACGCTTCGAGACCACGGGGACATTGCCTTCCAGATTGTGAAAGACCAACTGACCTACGTTGTATCCCCATTTTTCGTGCGCGGCCATCGCGTAAATCGAGAGCTGCAGGCTGTCGTCCGCATCCTCCTGCGAGCGGGCCTTGCCCGTCTTATAGTCCACGACAGCGACCGTGCCATCGGGTGCGAGATCGATTCGGTCGATCCGACCAGCAACTTTAGTTCCCGCGATCCTTATGTCGAACCACTCTTCCGTATGCAGGACTTCCGTGTGCGAAGCTTCGGCTGCGGCAGTGGAGCGCGTGCCGGCAAGGAAATCGCTTAGCTGCTCTAACCCTTGATTCAGATACAACTCGCGCTGATATTCGTCCTGAATTCCGGACGCGGCCAGATCATTCTGAAAAAGCTGCAGCAACTCTTCGTCGGACTTAATTCTGTTCAGACGAATGGAGTCGTAATAAGTGCGAAGCACGCGATGAATGGCGGCACCATACTGCGCGGCGGCATGGATTTGCCGGGACAACTTCCACTCGCGTTCAAACTTAAACTGCAGAGGACAGGTCTCATAGGTCTCGACTGCGGTTGCGCTCAATCGCGTTTCCAGGCCTTCGATGGCAGGCAGCGCAAGCCACGCAGGTAAATGAGAGCCCTGAGGATACGCGTCATCCGCTGCGGCGGTAATCTCGATCAACTCGGGCTGGGAAGGCAGCGCCGCCCGCGCCCTGTGCCACGGATGCAGCACGGCATTGCAGAGCAGCTCGCGCACGAAGCCCGCAGGAGTTTTGTCGCGGCCGATTCCCTGCTTTCCGTAAATGTGCAGCGAATCTTTGGCGCGAGTCATCGCGACGTAGAAAAGGCGGCGTTCCTCTTGATCGTAGAAGGTCTTGTCATCACCACCTGCGGCCGAATCGGGATCGCGAAGCTCGCAGGGGAACTCGACCAGAGTCTCGCGATAACTGGCAGGAAACGATCCACGGGTTGCGCGCAGAATGAAAACGTGTGCGAACTCGAGGCCCTTGGCGCCGTGAGCCGTCATCAGGCGAACCGCATCTTCGTTGTCGTTGGAAGCCATCGGAATTACGCCACCCGCCTGGCGGAAATAGTCGAGGTACTCGATCCATTCCCCAAGTTCTTTGGTTTTCGTGGTTGCTTTTTGCTCCCAGTCGGCGGCAAACTTGAGAGCGGCTTGCAGGATTGCGGAACGGAGATCAAGGCGGAAATGCTTGCCGATAATTTCGAGAGCGGCGCGAGCCCTAGCCCTTTTTCGTTCGACTTCCTCTCTTGTCTGACGAATAGTTTCGAGCACCGCCGGGCCGCCAGAGACTCCATCCAATACCGATGACAGAGGAACGACGCCTCCCTCTTTTGATTCCTGAGCGATGGCGCGCAGTGCAGCCCGCAGCTGTTCTGGATTCACATCGAACTGCGGCAGCGCAGCGACACGAAAAAGGCTGGGGTCCGATCCAAGATCGACAACAACCGCGACACAGGCGAACAAATCCCGCACTTCGGGCGTGTCGCTCACGTCCATGTTTTCGATGGAGAAAGGAATTTCGCGATCGGCCAGTTGCTCCACAACCTGATCGCGGTGAACGTGCGACCGGTAGAGCACGCCGAAATCCTTCCACCTGCATCGCAAACGGCGCTGCGTATCTTCGATGATCCGGGCAACGTCAGGAGCCTCGGCATCTTTCGCGGCAAAAGAAACCGCTTCCACGGGAAACGCGGTTAGCATCTTTCCTTCTTCCCGCGCTTCTTCTTCGCGAGCCGATTCCAGAGGAGTTCTGCGGTAAACCAGCGCCCCAGGTTCGCCCGCAGTGAACACAGGAGGGTTCTTATCGACCACGACAAAGGCGCACTGAAGAATTGGGCTGGTGGACCGCCGATTCTTGCCGAGCACAACCAGCTTTGTGTTAGGAAAATGTCGGCGAAAGATGTGAAACGCGGCGCTGGATGCGCCACGGAAGCGGTAAATGGCTTGATCGGGATCTCCGACGGCAAAGACGTTGCCGGCGTCGCCCGCCAGAGCGGCAAGCACCTTGATCTGCGCGAAGTTCGCGTCCTGAAATTCATCGACCAGAATGAAGCGGGCTCGAGACCGCTCCGCGGCCAGCAGGTTCGCGTCACTGGCGAGTAGTTCGTGAGCCCGCGTGATCATGTGGCCGAACGTGCCCAGGTTTTCTTCGCGCAGCCAGCTTTCGGTTGTGGCAAAGACGCGCGCGATTTCCTGACAGCGCGCGATGATTTCATCGTCGCTCAACTGATCTTTTGACTTTGCGACGCGGGGAACTGGTAACTCGCCGCGTTCCAGGCACGAGACGTATTCGGCGTATCTTTGCGGCATTACTAACTCATCGTGACAGCGGCTGAGAAACCCGAGCAGATCGTTGAGGAATTGCCCGGTATTGGCTGCGCGAATGTAGTGTTGCAGGTGAAGTTCACGAACTCTTTTGCGCAGAAAGATCCACAAGTCTTTTTCATCGAGTACGCCGAAGGCTTGCCCAGCGCGCTTCAGGATGTCGAGGCAGTAGTCGTGGAAGGTCGCAGAATTTATCTCGTTGCCGAGGAGCGCGCTGACTCGATCCCGCATTTCTTTGGCAGCGGCCACAGTGTAGGTGAGGGCCAGGACCTCAGTGGGCTGCGCGTGCTGCTGCTGCACCAGCCGAGCGATGCGGTGAATTAGGACAGACGTTTTACCGGTGCCGGCGCCGGCCACGACCAGCATGGGTCCGGCAAGATGTTCAATGGCTTCACGCTGGCGATCGTCGGGAGCAAACGGGCGCGATTTTAGTTTGGAAGGAGACATCCGAGGTCAGAATATCATTCGGCTTGAGGGAGCGACTGTGGAGAAAAGAGCCGAGCTGCGCTCGACCGGACCCTTCGTACCTCAGGGCATGCAGCCGAGGGCTGCTGTCCCTACATGAGTGTGGTTACAGCCGAGAACGGTTCCGATCACATTAATCATCAAAGCACGGAAAGAATGGAGGCAACAATGGCGGTGGCGGCGATTGCGGCAGTTTCGGCGCGGAGAATTGTGTTGCCGAGCGAAGCGGAAATCCATCCGGATTGTTGGAAGGCGGCAAGTTCGTCTTCAGTCCAGCCACCTTCCGGACCAATCGCCAGAACGAATTGGGCGTCTTTGGCACCGTCGTCAGCCATGTGGGAAATCAGGGCATCGCGCAGCGAGGTCTGGTCTTCCGATTCCGCGAGCACGATCCGCGTGGACTTTAAGAAGCCCAAGGACTCCGAAAGCTTGATGGGGGTGGCGATCTCTGGTGGAGAGGTGCGGCGAGACTGTTCAGACGCCTGGCGCGCGATGCGCTGCCAGCGCTCGACACGCTTCGCCGAGGCAGAAGCAAGGTGAGCGTCGGTGCGGCGCGCGATTACGGGAATGATTCGCGAGGCCCCAAGCTCGGTGCACTTCTCGATCGCCGACTCCATGCGGTCGAATTTGAAGATCGCCAGAAGCAAGGTGATCTGCGGTAGTCCTGAGCTGGAAATCTCTTCGGCTAATTCAAACTCGACGCGATCGTTGGTTAAGGAAGTGATGCGGCCGCGGCGTACGACCGCCCCGGTTGCGATGTCGAAGTCCTGCCCCACGCGGGCGCGCAAGACGCGGATCAGGTGATCGGCGTGAGCGCCGACTAGGGCCGCGTGATTCCCCGAGGATTCGTCGGCAATCCAACGACGGCGTGTCATGGAATGAGGATACTAGTGGCTGAGAGCGCGATCGAGGTATGGCAGTTACGGTACCTCGCTGCTAGCCGAACATCTCTTTCACTTTGCCCAGTAGCGATCGCATCAGCGGCTGATTGTCTATCTTCGTTGTGGCCTCGAGTTCCTGTAACAACTCTTTCTGGCGCTTGCTCAGCTTGGACGGAATCTGTACACGGACTTCCACGTAAAGATCGCCTTTGCCATGGCCGTTCAGGACAGGCATGCCTTTGTTGCGAATGCGAAAGGTCGTGCCGGGCTGGGTGCCATCGGGAATCTTGAGCGCGTGTTCACCATCGAGCGTGGGCACTTTAATTTCGGCGCCCATTGCGGCTTGCGTGATCGAGAGCGGAACCGCGCAGTGCAGATCGTTCCCTTCCCTGATAAAAAACGGATGCTCCTTCACGTGGAGCACAAGATAGAGATCGCCAGCCGGGCCACCAAAAGCTCCAGCTTCGCCGCCGCCAGTGAAACGAATGCGCGTGCCGTCTTCCACGCCCGCGGGAATTTTCGCATCGACCGAGCGCTGCCGCAGCATACGGCCCTCGCCTTTGCACTTAGGGCAAGGATCGGTGATCACGTTGCCGGTTCCCTGACAAGTGGGACAGGTGCGCGCGATGCTGAAAAAGCCTTGCTGATACCGCACTTGGCCTCGGCCCTGGCACGAACGGCATGCCGTGGGGCTTTTTCCGGGCGCAGCGCCTGAGCCTCGGCAGTCTTCACAGGTTTCGTGACGGCGCACCGTGACGCGCGTCTCTGTGCCGAACGCAGCCTGTTCGAACTCGATGCTCAAGTCTTCACGCAGATCCGCGCCGCGCTGCACGCGGCTGCGACGGCGTCCACCTCCGCCTCCGAAAGCATCGCCAAAACCGAAGAACTCGCCGAAGATTTCGCCGAAGTCTTGGAATACGGTGGCGTCGAAACCCGCGCCCGCACCACCAGTACCGCCGACTCCGGCATGGCCGTAGCGGTCGTAGAGAGAGCGTTTGTCCGTGTCGGCCAGGATAGCGTAGGCCTCGGTGACTTCTTTGAACTTCTCTTCCGCGTCGGGATTGTTCGGATTCCGATCGGGATGCCACTGCATGGCGAGCTTGCGGTAAGCGCTCTTGAGTTCTACTTCAGTTACCGTGCGGCTGACGCCCAGCACTTCGTAATAATCGCGTTTTGCGTTCGTGGTCAGAATAAGAACCTCTCGTTATCTAGCAATTCAGCTTTAGCAATCCAACTTTAACAATTCAGTTTCAAATCCCAGGTGAACATCTCAATTAGAAATCGTTAAGACCCGATGAGAGGAGCGATCTGGATTGAAGACTTAATGCCTCGGATTCCTCGCCACTTTCACCATCGCGGGCCGCAGCAGGCGATCCTTGTATTTGTAGCCACGCTGCAACTCTTCCACAACGTGATGATCTGGAGCTTCGGTGGTTTCCACCATCTCGATGGCTTCGTGATAGTGCGGATCGAACGGCTCACCTTTCGATGTGATGGGATGCACCGAAAGCTTAGCCAGCGCGGATTGCAGCTGCTTGTAAATCAGGTCGACCCCGTTGCGGAACTCCTCGGCGTCTGACTTCACCTGCAGAGCACGATCCAAACTATCGACCACCGGCAACAGGGACTTTAGCGCATCCGCGGCAGCGTACTCGCGGAACTCCTGCTGCTCTCTGACCGTACGCTTGCGAGCGTTGTCGAACTCCGCTTGCTGGCGTGCGAGCCGGTCGAGCAGCGAGTCTCGCTCCGCCTTCAGCTTTTCGAATTCTGTTTCCGACCCGGATGCGGCCGTACTCGTTGGACCCCCTGAGGTCTGGGGTCCGTCGTTGCTGTCGCCGGCCGGAAGTTCACGCTCCAAATCTAGCGTGGACTTTTCTGCTTCTGATCTGCCGTTTGCTTTCCCCATAAACAACTTTCCTTACTCCGATTCATTCAAGATTTTGTCAAAGAGGCGCGCGATGTAAGAAACCGCGGTAATCGTGTGCTGGTAGTCCATGCGCGTGGGACCGATCACCGCAAGCGATCCGACCATGTCGCTGCCCGAGCGCGCCGGAGCGCCGATCAGCACGAAGTTTTGCATCGAAGGCAGCGTGTCATCGAGACCGATCACCACTCGTACCGCCTCCTGCTTGGCGTCGAGATACGCTCCGAGAAGCTGCGCTACTTTTTCTTTCTCGCCCAGGGTCTGCAACATCTCCTGCAGACGTTTGCGATCTTCATGGCCGGTTACAAGGTTGGCCGCGCCTTCGACAAAAACAACCTGCGCACCGGTTTCTCCGGCGAGCGCCCCTTGCTTGTAAAGCTGCTCGATCGAATTCATCAGCCGGTCATATTCGCTGCGCTCCTGCTCGATGCGGCGAGCCAGTTCGGTGCGCATCGATTCCATCGTCCATCCGCGAAAGTTCTCATTGATGTAGCGCGCCGCAAGATCCAGTTCGGCCTGCGGCAGGTCGAGGCGCAGCACGCGATCGCGCACCAGCCCCGAACGTGTTACCAGCACTGCGAGGACCTTCTGATCGCTAAGGCGCGAGAAGTAGACATGCTCCAGCGCATTCTTTGCACCGCTGGTGGCCACAGCGACGCCCACATTGCGTGAAATCAAGGAGAGCACATGCGAGGTCCGCTCCATGAACTCCTGCACATCGCTAATGCCGGCGAGCGAGTCAGAAATCATGCTGGCTTCCTGCGGCGCAAGCTGGGCGGTTCCGGAGATCTGCTCGACGTAATAGCGGTAGGCCTCTGGGGTAGGCACACGGCCTGAGGACGAATGGGTCTGCTCCAAAAACCCCGCATCCGAGAGATCGGCCATCACATTGCGAATCGTGGCGGGGCTCAGACCCTCGCGATTCGATCGCGACAGCGTTCGCGAACCCACCGGCTCGCCCGTGGAAATGAAGGTTTCCACGATGGCGGTCAGGACTTCGCGCTCCCGTTTGCCGATATTGGGGTCAGAGGGCATTCTGCTCACAGCTAAGTATTTTAGATGCAGAAACTTAGATTCGGACGCAAAGGGCGTTCCCTGTTCGGATTCTAGGAACGCCTCCGGTTCCTGTCAAGGGCCGTACCGGGCCATTGCAGTGGCAAAGATGTGCCACGAAACAACTCTAGAGTAGCGAGCCCCGCGGTGACTGAATCCGTAGCACTTTCGGAAGGCTCCGCTCGTATTCTGCTCCGATTTTGAGGGTGTTTTATAGGTTCTTAGTTTTGGCGGTAGACTATGACGCGAAGGGACTGATCTTCGAGAATGGACAAGCGCTATCAAGTTTTCGTCAGCTCAACATATGCTGACCTCAAGGATGAAAGACAAGCTGTTATACGAACCGTTATGGAGGCGAATTGCATTCCAGCCGGAATGGAACTTTTCCCAGCGGCGGACGAGGAGCAGCTATCCTTCATCAAGCGGCTGATCGACGACTGCGATTACTATCTTCTTATCATCGGGGGAAGGTATGGATCGGTTGATGAGAGTGGAGTCAGCTATACGGAGCAGGAATACGACTATGCGGTTGAGAAAGGCCTGAAGGTCATTGCACTACTCCACGAAAATCCTGATGAGATACCCCTAGGAAAATCGGAGAAAGAACCAGCGGCCAGGCAAAAATTACAAAAGTTTAGGGACAAGGTATCAACTGGGCGCTTGGTGAAATTTTGGAAGAACGCGGCAGAGCTGCCGGGTCTAGTGTCGATCAATCTGTCTCGCGTAATGAACGCATCTCCGGCTGTTGGTTGGGTGAGGGCTGATAAGGCAGCGAACGTAGAGGTGCTCGGCGAAATCAATGACGTTCGGAAGCAAAATGAGAAGTTGCGGCAAATAGCGGAAGAGTATCAGGCGCTAGTGAATAAACTCACTTCCCCTCCTGCGTTGGACGACTTAGCTGGGCTGGAGGAGGAGATAAAACTCGGAGGCAAGTACTGGAACATTTCTTTCAACGCTGAGCGAAACTGGAGCGTCAAGACGCCGTGGCGCAAGGTCTTTGCGTATATTTCGCCCTACTTGGTGCAACATCCTTCTGCCGTATCGATTAAAGACGTTCTCTTGTCCGCATTATTCGCTGAGGCACGCCCAGATGGCGAGCTCCGGCACGCGAGTTTAGACGATCAGGATTTTCAGACTGTCGGCGTTCAATTGAAGGCGCTAGGGTTGGTGAACATTAACTATACCCAAACGACATCGGGTGGAATGGGACTTTTCTGGACATTTACTCCCAAAGGCGAGCGGCTCATGACGGAGCTGCGTGCCGTGCGTTCAAGCAGTCGGGGTGCCCACAAAAATCCCTCTTGATTGCCTTTCGAATCCACACTTACACCTTCCCCTGCGTGAGCCTCTACGCGTATCCTTCAACTTTCGTAATGCGCAACTTTCATGATCCGAAATTTTCTATGAAATCAAAACCGCACGTCGCCGTCGTGGGAGCCGGCGCCTTCGGGGGCTGGACCGCGCTGCATCTGCTCGAGCGCGGCGCTCGCGTGACCCTGCTCGATGCCTGGGGTCCGGGCAATTCGCGCGCGTCTTCCGGTGGAGAGACTCGCATCATGCGCGCTACCTACGGTCCTGACCAGCCTTATAGTAAGCTCGCCGCGCGCGCCCTCGAACTGTGGGAGAAATATGAACGGCGATGGAAGAAGCAGTTTTTGCATCGCTCTGGCGTTCTATGGATGGTCAGCAGCCACGACGACGGTTATGAGCGTGGCTCGCTCGCAATGCTTCGGGCAGCCCGGGTCAAGTTTGAGGAACTTTCTACTGCGCAGATGAAGAAGCGCTGGCCGCAGGTCAATTTTTCTGATGTGCGTTGGGGAATTTTCGAGCCAACGTGTGGGTATCTCGATGCGCGGGCGAGTTGCCAGGGTGTGGTCGACGCCTTCGTCGATGCGGGTGGCAAGTACCGGCAGGCGGCGGTTTTGCCTGATGGTCTGGAGGACCAGCCTATACGCGGCTTGACTCTGTCCGACGGTTCGCGCCTCAAGGCCGATCACTACGTCTTCGCTTGCGGACCGTGGCTGGGAAAGCTATTTCCTCGAACTGTTGGCGAGATCATTCGCCCGACGAAGCAGGATATTTTTTTCTTTGGTCCGCCCGCCGGAGATTTTCACTTCACTGACGCTCATCTTCCGGTTTGGGGCGATCATTTATCGGAAGACCATGGTGGACGATTCTTCTATGGCATCCCGGGCAGCGACCGGCGCGGCTTCAAGGTGGCCGACGATACGCGCGGTCAAGCGTTCGATCCTACGGATGGCGAGCGAGTGATCAGCCAGGTAACGCTGAAGCGGGTTCGCGAATATCTTGCGTTCCGTTTTCCGACGATGAAGGATGCGCCGCTGATCGAGACGCGCGTTTGCCAGTACGAGCAAACTTCTGACAGCCACTTCGTTATGGATCGGCATCCGCGATTGAGTAATGTTTGGCTGCTCGGCGGCGGCTCGGGGCACGGGTTCAAACATGGGCCAGCGCTGGGCGAAATGATGGCTGAGTTGATTTTAAGAGATGGCGAGCCAGACAGGGCGTGGCGCTTATCGCGCTTCCCGAAGCGGCAATCGAGCTAGGGGACTTTCCCGATGAAACCGCGTCTAACGCGATTGTCATCGGGCGAGAAAACGATAACGCTGGGAAACACCAAAGGAAGTTTCAATGAGTTTGCCAGGAACGGATTTTGATCGCGAGCGAGCGTGCTGGAACGCTAAGGCTCCCAAAGAGGAGACGGACGCGGCGGACGAGAGGATCAATCGCGGTCTCCGCTGGCGGGAGATCGAGCGCCACCTTGACGGCACCAAGACCATTCTTGACGTTGGCGGCGCCACCGGGGCTTTTTCGATTCCGCTGGCGAAGCGGGGCTTCCACGTAACCCATCTGGATCTTTCGCCGGAAATGCTGGCGATTGCACGCGAAAGGGCACGGGACGTGTCAGGGATTGAATTTCGCGAAGGGAACGCGGCCGATCTTACGCAGTTTTCGGACCGCAGCTTCGATCTCGCACTGAACATGGATGGTGCGATCTCCTTCGCGGGATCGCAGGCAACAAAAGCGATACAGGAAACCTGCAGGGTTGCAAGAGGCAAAGTGATCCTAACCGTTTCTCATCGGGCGCGAATGGCGGCGGCGTGGGCGGGGACGAGCCTGGTCAAGACTGGAGGCCTCAATCCTGACGCGCGGGCGATGATCGAGCGCGGCGAATGGCACCAAGACCAATTTGCCGATAACCCGGTTCTTGCGGATGGTCTGACGCAGAATTATTTTGGAGCATTTAAAGCATTCCTCCCCGCTGAGTTGACGAATATTCTCGAAGATGCGGGAATGCAGATGATGCGCTGTGGCGGGTTGGGATCGCTTGCGGGATTGTGCAGTCCCGAGGCGGTGACGGCGGTTTTGAATGACACAAATTTACTGGAAACGTTTCTCACAATTTGTGAGAAGTTCGACAAAGAAATCCTGCCTGATGGGCCTGGAACGCGGCTGCGCGCTGGATTAATTGCCGTGGCTCGCCGCGCATAAAACGGCTCTCGACATACAAGCGAAACCAAGATTCCTCGCTTCGCTCGGAATGACAAGGATTTTGAGTTTGGCAAAGCGATTGAGCTCTACTACTGGATCTGAATCACGCCAGCCGACTCGCTAGCCTTGATCTCACTCACGCGCGCGACGACCCGCCGCGCAAACTCGTAGATCGACTTGGCATGCGGCGAACTCTCGCCTTCGAGCACAATTGGCTTGCCGCCGTCGCCGGATTTGCGCACCTCGGGGTCGAGTTCTATGCTTCCGAGAAACGAAACGTCGAACAGCTTTGCCATGTTCTCTGCGCCGCCGCGCGAAAAAATGTCGATCTCGTGATGGCAGTGCGGGCATGTAAAAAAGCTCATGTTCTCGACCACGCCCACCAAATCAACTTTCATCTGGCGAAACATTTCGATGGCCTTGCGAGCGTCCTGCAGGGAAACGTCTGAGGGAGTCGAAACCACCACCGCTCCGGTCAACGGCACCGTCTGCACCAGAGACAGCGCGATATCGCCGGTTCCGGGCGGGAGATCGACGATCATGTAATCGAGCAGCCCCCACTCAACCATGCCCAGGAACTGCTTGACGATCTGATGCAGCATGGGGCCGCGCCAGATGATCGGCTTGTCGCCGGGATTGAGAAATCCAACCGAAATCACCTTCAGCCCAAAGGCCTGCAGCGGCTCGATGCGGTTTTCTCCTGCCATTTTCGGCTGCGCATTCACTCCCAACATCAGCGGGACGTTCGGCCCGTAGACATCGGCATCAAGCAGGCCAACCTTGTGGCCCATCTTGGCCAGCGCGACCGCCAGGTTCACCGAGAGCGTAGTTTTACCAACGCCTCCCTTGCCGGAACCGACGGCGATAATGGCATCGACTCCAGGCAACGGCTGCGGCCCCGGCGCGGCTTGCCCGGGATGAGACGGCATATGTGCGTTCAAGGGATCACACTCCAAGAATTAATCGGGATGGATAACCCTTGATTATACAGAGGAGTGACGATGCTTATGGGCAGGGTGCCCCAAGGTCGCTGCTTTTGCGAGACCTGGAGTTGTGTTGCTCCCTGCAGTTATCGGTGACTCGGCCGCGGAGGAGTATCCCACTTCTCGCAAAGGAAGCGAGAAGTGGGCACCCTCAGTTTCGTGCTTCAACAGGCGTGAGATAGTGACCGGCCTTTGAGGAACAGAGAGTCGAGCTTCGCTCGACGGACAGCCGGGGGCGGCTGTCCCTACATGAACCCCGGTTAGTAGCCTTCCCCTTCCAGCCGCACCTTGCCGCGAAACATGCGGAACAAAAGAACGAAGTATGCGAGAGCAAGGACCATCCCCAGAGACCACCAAGTGAGGCCGACGGTCAGCCCGTGGTGTCCTGCGGCGGTGTTGTAGATGGTCAGGCTGTACGCGGGATTCGTGCTGGCCGGCAATACTACGGGATACAGGGCAAAGGCCGCGCCGACCAACATTCCAACGATGTATAAGGCCGAGCCCACGAAGGCGAGCTTGTCCTGGGCTTTGCGAATCGCATAGATCATGATGCCGAGGCTGCCAAACACGATCACCGGAATCAGATATCCGATGGCGTGCTGCTTGTAATTGTTGAGAACGCTGGGCTGCACGTAGCAGGTTGCCACCAAGCCGACGATTGTCAGGAGCAGTTGCAGCGGCCAGGACCACATTGCTATGGCCCGGGTGCGCTGGTTCAAGTCGCCGTCTGTTTTAACTGCGATGTAGAGAGACCCGTGCGCGGTTAACGTTACCAGGGCAATCACACCGGTGAGAACGGTGTACCAGTCGAGGATTCCGGTGATCGCTCCCACTCTGAAATTCGTCCAGAGCGGCTCGAAGAAGTAGCCGTCCGCGCCTAGAGGCACGCCGCGCACCACGTTGCCCAGAGCCGCGCCGAAGAAAATCGCGAGCAGGACGCTGGCTCCGCAGAAGATTAGATCAAAGAAGCCGACCCAGACGGGATTCTCCATGTGGGCGCGCAGTTCGATTCCGATGCCGCGCAGCATCAGCAGCCAGAGGACCATCATCAACGGCAGATAGAAGCCGCTGAAGCTCGAGGCGTAGAGCAGCGGAAAAGCGAAGTAGAGAGTTCCGCCGGCGGCGAGCAGCCAGACTTCGTTGCCGTCCCACATCGGACCGATGGCGCGCAGGATTTTTCGGCGGTCGTCGGTGGTCTTGCCCGCGCCCAGGTAGATTGCGCCCGCACCCAGGTCGAAGCCGTCGAGCACCACGTAAGCCGCCACCATCACGGCCACGATCATGAACCATAAGGTTTCCATCGTCGATTACTCGCCCTCAGGGCTAAAGCCCACTCATTTGAGTCTCTTGAGCGCAGGCCTAGAAGGCCTGCTCCATCTTGCCTGAAGCCCGCTCCAGCTTCTGGCCTGGAAGGCCTACTCCGCCCGCCCCGTGTTCGGAGCTTACTTCTAGTGCCCCGAACTTACTTCGGTCACGGGGCCGTGCTCAATCTCGCGGTGCACCAGGAACAGAAACAAAATTCCCAACACCATATACATTCCGAGAAAGCCCAGCAGCGTGAACATGGCATTGCCCGCAGACACCATCTTCGAGAATCCATCCGCTGTGCGCATCAAGCCATAGACCAGCCAGGGCTGCCGTCCCAGTTCAGCTGTCATCCATCCTGCGGTGTTGGCGATGTACGGGAATGGCAAGGCCATTAGCAGAATCCAAAGCATCGATCGCGCGGAAAATAGCTGGCCACGCCACAACAAGAACGCCGCGATCACCATGATGGCGATGAAGAACGTCCCCAGCCCAACCATGATGTGATAGCTGTAATAGAGCAGCGCTATGTTCTCCGGCCACAGGTTCGAAGGGAACGCGTCGAGTCCCTGCACGTCGGCTTTCCACGCTCGGTAAGTCAGGAAGCTAAGGACATCGGTAAATTCCAGCGGATTATCGATCTTGCGCTCATCCACATTCGGCTGCCCGAGGATCACCAGCGGCGCTCCGGCCTGGCTCACGAAGAGCGCTTCCATGGCCGCCAGTGTTACGGGTTGATGCACAGCAACCATGCGCCCCTGGCCGTCGCCGGTGGGAAATAATTGCAAGACGCTGAAGATCAATCCGGCGACCACGCCCACGCGTAGAAAAATCCGTCCGTGCGCCTCAAACTTTCCCCATAGCAGATAAAACGAGCCCACGGATGCCATCACGAACGCGCCAGTAATCACAGCGCCGCCCATGTTGTGCGCATACTGCCACCAGGCCCACGGATTCAGTACCAATTCCCAGAAGCTGGCCAGTTGCAGCGAACCGTCGGCGGCGCGGGCGTAGCCTACGGGATGCTGCATCCACGCGTCTGTGACAATGATGAAGAAACCGGAAAGCCACGATCCTAAGAATACGGCTACCGCCGACCACCAGTGCGCGCGCGGGCTGAGGCGCTTTTCTCCATAGAGAAAGAGGCCGAGGAATGTGGACTCTAGAAAGAACGAGAAGACCCCTTCCATGGCAAGAGTCTGACCAATCACGCCACCGGCAAAGCGCGAGAAGTGCGACCAGTTCGTGCCAAACTGAAATTCCATGGGGATTCCGGTGACGACGCCGAGCACGAAGTTGATGCCAAAAATGCGCGCCCAGAAACGCGCTGCCTGATGATAGGTTTCGTCGTTGCTACGTAGCGCGATCGTCTTGAGCACGACAATCAGCGGGGCCAGACCCATGGTGAGTTGCGGAAAAAGATAGTGGAAGGTAACCGTAAATGCGAAGTGAATGCGGTGGACTAGAAGCGCACTATCCATGAACGCCCTCGGGGAACCAGCTAGGATACCCGGTTTGCGCAGGGCGGGTTGTGATCCCGGTCACATCGGCGAGCGGATTACTTCTTCGCCTTGCGCCGCCGCTCCACTTCCGAGCGCCGGCTTTCGCGCCGCCGGCCGGCATCGTCATAGCGGCGTCGCTGCTCATCGGTTTCCGGGATCACCGGCGCAATTTGGAGGCGATTTCCTTCGCGGTCGATGGCCACAAATGTCAGGTATGCCGAGGCCACGTGCTGAGCCGTATCCGCGATGTAGTTCTCCACAAACACCTTCACGCCAACCTCCGCCGAGGTGTGAAAAACCCGATTCACAGAAGAACGCAGGATCACCAGATCGCCCACGCGGACTGGAACCAGGAAGTCGATGTGATCGACCGAAGCGGTGACCGCGTAGCTTCGCGCGTGGCGGTGAACTGCCATCGCGCCGGCGAGATCGATCCAGTGCATCAAGCGGCCGCCCAGCAATGCGCCGAGCGGGTTGGCATCGTTCGGTAGAACAAGTTCGGCCATTTCCGATTGCGAGTCTCTCACCGGCCGGCCTAACAGGGTTTCATCGTTCATCTCGACCTGTACTTCTTGTACCTCGACTTGCGCCGCTTTAGCTTGGCGGTGATTTGATTCCGTTTTCTTTCGCGTCTGCAATCCACACCCCCTCGAATCTTCAACGTATCTTTGAGTACGCGCTAGCTGGCGCGCGGCGTCGCTTCCTGCGGCTTCCGCTTCTCCACATAAGAGGCCAGAAAGCACTCGGCCATTCGTTGCACCCGATGGTCGCGATGAGGCTGCTCGCAATGCGCCGTGGATAGCTCAAATTCCAGCAACCCGTGCTCCGCGGGCAAGTGGCTTCGCTCGCATACATAACGCACTTGAATGTGTCCTCCGGTCGCGTTCTCCCCATCGCCGCCGACCGTTCTGGCTGAGAAGCGGACCGAATCCCAGGCGCGCTCTTTGGGCAGTCGTCCGCAGGTGTCGGCATAACCGAGATTGCAGAAGTCACGTAAATCTTCCGGCGACGGAATCGCGCCTTCGTGTCCGGGGGCGGTGCAGTGCCCACTCCATCCGCATCCGAGCGGCAACCGCTGCGCATGCAACCAATGGCCGTTCTCCAACTTCTCTATCGGCATAAAAAACGGACACGCCACCGCGCAGCCTCCGAAGATCAAGGATGTTAAAGAATGCTTATTCTACCTAGCTGGCAGGAGCAAGCCAACTCGAAGCACCAGTGATCAGTCAACGACTTGTAGTACCCTCTTCTAACTGAGAATTAACTTATGGACCGCATCGCCGCACTCAACGACATCCTCACGCAGAACCCCAACGATACTTTCGCGCGCTATGGCTTGGCGATGGAATATTCGAAGCAGGGCGATCTTGATCGTTCGCTGGCGGAGTTTTCCATTTTACTGAAGGCCAGTCCTGACTACACTCCCGGCTATTTCATGGCCGCGCAGACGCTGGCCCGCGCTGACAGAATCGCCGATGCGAAGACGATGCTCACCGATGGCATCGCCTCCGCCCGCCGCACCGGCAACCTGCATGCGCAGTCGGAGATGGAAGCGATGCTGGCGGAGTTGGAATAGCTCCGAAGCATCATGAATTTACTTAGGACACATCCGAGTTCAGCATGATGCCAGAAGATCAACGCGACTTCGAGGGATTTGTGGAAGGCCTCGCGTTTCTTGCGCAGCTATCCATAAACGAGATGATGGAGCACTTCAGGGCACACAAAGAGGATGCATGGTCAAACCTTCGACATGCTAGCGGACAGGGAAACATGCCCTGCACAAAGAAGGGCATGGACCATTTGAGAGCGCTCGTCTTCAGGCGAACTCGGGCGGTAGATGGTGCCAAGAATTTGGATCACGAAGAGGTCCTGCACGAGGTTCAAGAAACTATCTGCAAAATGCTTACCGAAGGATCACGCGAGGGCCAGAACGAGGACGAGATTCTGAATGCTGTCTTATCAACAGCCTTAGAAAGGGCGGGAAAGCGACAAAAGTCAACCACGTATCATTATTCATGTGTTTTGACCGGAGCGAAAGATCCGAGTGAGTTTACTCTAGGACCGGTCAAATTCACTTTAGCTTCGCTTTTCAATAGTTGGCTTGACTCCCTAGATTCGACCAAAATCAAAATCGGAGAGCGCGTTCGGAACGCGGAATTCTTCAACTACACCCAGCAGTTTGGTTGGGTGGTATCGGTGAAGGTTCCGGCATGCTCGGCGGCTATCTCAAAAGCAAGGGCTGAACTAGCAGGTCGCACAGCGATCAATTTCGTAAGAGTATGGTTCGGCTTGGGCCACGGTAGGCGCATGAGACTCGTCCATACCGAGCCGGCAACTTCAGGATTTTCGAATTACCTTGTTGAAAAAGAAGGTTCCATCTCTCTCAGTTGGTCTCGCACAATGGAGGGCGCTGCGGTCGTCGGAGGGTGGTTTAAGCAGGTGCATATCGAGCACCAGAAACTCGTTTCATGGTTCCTTCGAGATATCGTATACGACGAACGCACGGAGGTAACAGAACGATTGATCGATGCACTAAGTTGGTTTGGAGATGCGGCCTTTGAACCGTCGCCAGGAGCCAAGATTGCTAAGCTGGTGATGCTGCTAGAACGGCTAACTGGGACAACGAAAAAATTCAGTAAGAAACGTTTCTGCGCGCGCGTGGCAATCATGGCCTCGACTAGCGATACGGACATTGAAGCGAAATACTGGGAAGCCTACGAGTTTTACAACGCGCGGGGCTACATCACTCACGGATCCAGCTCTCAATCATCTGACGAACACTGGGCTGCGCTCAGAAATGCCCAAGGGCTTATCACAAACAGCATATTTCGTGCACTAGAGATCTACTCCGTTTTCAGGTTCAACCTAAAACGGCCCGCATCGCTCCGTTCATTCTTCGATCAACAGGACAATCTTTGGTCCCACATCACAAGGCCTCTTGAGGCTGAACTTGCTGCCCGTGACAAGTCGCGGGGATTCTAGTCGCGCCGAACGGATGCTTCACTTCGACATCTTCGCCATCGCCCACTCGACTAGCGATGGGAAGAGTTGATAAATCTTCTGCGGCACGTACATCGTCCATGGCACAATCACTTCCCGCTTCTTTTTCATATATCCCTGCAGCGTAGCCCGAGCCACACGTTCGGCGGTGATGCCGCGCACGGACTGTGGACGCACTCTCTTCATCTCATTCCCCTGAACCGCATTCTCGCCGAACGCAGTGCGCACATAGCCCGGACAGACGGTTAGAACACGGATCCCGTCCTTCTTCAATTCGACGCCGGCGGCTTTGCCCATGGCGTTTAGCGCAAATTTAGTCGCGCTATAAGCGGCGTGAAACGGGATTGGAATATGCCCCGCTACGCTTGAAATGTTGATAATCGTTCCTCCGCCCTGCCGCCGCATCACTGGAATTACTGCCTGCATGGCTCCGATCGCTCCGAAAAAGTTTGTGTCGAACATCTCCCGGCACGCCGCCATGTTGAGCTGTGCGACCGAATCGAGCAATCCATGGCCGGCATTGTTCACCCAAACGTCGATTTTTTGAAAATGGTGCACCGTGAGCCCAATCGCGCGGTCGATATCCTCGCGATGCCGCACGTCGCAGGTCAGGGCCAGCGTGCGCTCGGTATGTCCCACACGTGCTCTGGCCTCTTCGAGCCGGCTGGCGTCACGCGAGAGCATCACGATGCTAGCTCCCTGGTCGGCGAAAATTTTCGCAATCGCCTCGCCGATTCCCATCGAAGCACCGGTAATGACCACGATTTTCCCTGCAAGGTCCATAGCGCGCTTTTATTCCTCTGCAACGAGTGAAGTCAAGCGCTGGGTTACAATCAGGAGCGGCGCGCTCGTTCTACTGTCATTTCCCGCGTTCGCTACCGGAGAGTCTTTGGACGCCCTCATTCCACTTTTTCCGCTCGATGTTGTCCTGTTCCCCGGCACTCCCCTGCCCTTGCACATCTTCGAACCACGCTACAAAGAAATGATCGGCGAATGTCTTGCACAGGATCGCACATTCGGCATTGTGCGCGCCGTGGAACAAAATTTGTCTGAGATAGGATGCACCGCCGAAATTGTCACCGTGGTGAAGGAATATGAAGACGGCCGCCTCGACATTGTTACCGAAGGGCGCCAGCGTTTCGAGGTCGTGCACGTGAACCAGGAACGAGCATTCTTGCGCGCCGAAGTTGTCATGATCGATGACACACCCGGAACGACGCCAAATGAAGAAGACACCGCGCGGGCGGTGCAATTGCACTCCGAATTGCTCGCCCTCGCCGGCGCGACGCAGGATATCTCTGCCGCGGATCCCTCGATGTTGTCTTTTTATCTGGCAGGTTCGCTGCCGCTCGATCTGGATTTCAAACAGAAGCTTCTTTCTATGCGCTCCGAACCTGAGCGAATTTCTTTGCTCATCAGCTATCTTGAGACTGTTATTCCCAACCTGCATCGAGCCGCACGCGCGCGGACAAAGGCGGGCGGCAACGGGCACGTGCGGTAACACTAGAGTTGCTTCAGCGATTGCCTTTCAACTCCTCGACAATTTTCTTGAACTCCGCCTGCGATTGCAGAGCTCGCAGATTGTCGTCTTTCTCTAGAATTTCCGGATCTTTCAGTCCTCGCCGAACCGCCTCATGAAGAGATTGAAGGGCTTGCTTGTTCTTGCCTTGTGCAGTGCGAGCCTCCGCCAGGAGTAACACTGGCCAGATTTCGTCGCTCACGTCGCTCATGAGCTGAAAAGAAGCTGCTGCCCGGTCGAAATGACGAGACTCAAATTCCATCTGGCCGTTCTCAATTCCGTCGGCCCACAGACCGGCAAACGCTCGCGCCGCGATCAGTCGCTGCACTTCCGTTTTCGCTTGCATTTTTTGGCGTTTTAGCAGAGCCATCTCTTGCGAAATCTCGCTCCCCAGTGCGACCGGGTCCGCCGCACTCTCCTCTGCAAAGGCTTTAAGCTTAGGTGAGATCCGATTCTCGAGCGCGGCCTGCTCATCGATCTCTTCCTGTTCTTTTTTCAGGGCCATTTTCAGCTCGGCGGATTTCTTTAAGTTCGCCAGCTTGATCTCGTATTCGGAACCATTTCTCAGCCCAACGAAATCCGAAACCAGCGAACGGTAAGCCAGGAGTTGAGAAATGCTGTCGTGAACTTTCTCGGCTTCCTGTGCTTCCGCTTGCGTACGCATGAATAAACCATCGATGAACGTATCGTCCTTCACTTCGTAGCCCAGCCTCATAGCGCCTAACTTCAGCCATGCGACGGCATCTTCTATCACCTCTCGCGGAGCCCATTGATGCGAGCCCGTGAAAGTTCGCACTCGGTACGCTTGCCCCTGTTCTTCCCGTTCGCGACGGACCGTTATCACTTCACTCCAGTTGAAATCCCGGTCACCCACTGCGAAGAAATAAAGTAAGCCATCATCGGCAGGTGCATGCGAAGTGGGATAACCCGCGCCGTGTGCGATAACGCCAGAGATCTCACATTTCTTGCAGCCCAGCGCCATCGCCCCTGCCATTCGCGCGCCGCCCGAAAATCCCATCGTATAAATACGGCGCGGATCCAACTGCAGCCGCGAGTGCGTGTCCTCCCAGATCGCGCTCATGCTCTTGGCTTCATCTTTCGAAAAATTCCGCGAGGTGTTCGAACCGGCGATCACGAACCCGTACTTTTCTGCGATCTCTTTGTAAAGTTCGACTGGCAGTTTACCCCTCGCGTCCGGATCGAATGCATAAATAATCGGCCAGCGTTTTGCCGTCGTGTAACCGGAAGGCAGGTATAACGCATAGCTTTCGGAGGAATCGCCGTCGCAGATCACCGTTTCCATTACCTGGCCCGGCACGAGATCTGTCGGTGTCTTGGCCGCTTGCGGGTATGCTGAATGAAGCGTCGAGCATATGAGAAACGTCGCGAGCATCGCGAGCAAATGTCGCAATTCTGTTACTCGCCAATTTGTTTGTGTTTTCGTCACTTGTACCTTCACTCGTGTACCTTCACTCGGCCTGCGAACATCGTAAGCGATGCCCAACGGTAGTGAGCATCCTCGCGTATAATTCACTTCAAGATTACCCCGGGGGTCTTCATGAGTCTTCCGCATACGCTCGGCGAACTGCGCCGCAGTGTCTTTTCCGAAAATCGTTTGCGTACACGCCGTGTGAAAGACGAACTCCGTGAAAACCTGATCGCCCGGTTGCGTGAGAGCGAAGACGCCAGCATTTTTCCCGGCATTGTCGGCTACGACGATACAGTTGTGCCTCAAATTGTGAACGCGATTCTCTCGCGGCACAACTTCATTCTGCTTGGCCTGCGAGGCCAGGCCAAAAGCCGCATTCTGCGCGCGCTTACCACGTTGCTTGATGCTCACATGCCTTATATCGCAGGCTGCGAAATTCGCGACAATCCTTATGCGCCCATCTGCCGGCGTTGCCGCGAAGAAGTTGCGCGCCTTGGAGACGCGACCCCGATTTCTTATCTCACGCCCGACGATCGATACGTGGAAAAACTCGCTACGCCTGACGTGACAATCGCGGACCTCATCGGCGACATTGACCCCATCAAAGCGGCCCGCGGTGGGCATGAACTTTCGAGCGAGTTCACGGTTCATTACGGACTGCTGCCGCGCGCGAATCGGGGCATCTTCGCCATTAACGAGCTTCCAGACCTCGCCGGAAAAATTCAGGTCGGCTTGTTTAACATCATGCAGGAAGGCGACGTGCAAATTAAGGGCTATCCTATTCGCCTGCCTCTTGATGTTGCCATCGTCTTCAGCGCAAATCCCGAAGACTACACGGCGCGCGGAAAAATCATCACGCCTCTCAAAGACCGCATCGGGTCTGAGGTTCGCACTCACTACCCTGCGACCGTAGATGAAGGCATCGCCATCACCGCGCAGGAAGCCTGGACCAGCCGCAACGGACAACTTCTGCACCTGCCCATCTACATTCAGGAAGTGATCGAGCGCATCGCCTTCGCCGCGCGCGAAGATAAGAAAATCGACAAACGCTCAGGAGTCAGCCAGCGCCTGCCGATCTCTGCGATGGAGAACGTGATTTCGAACGCCGAGCGCCGCGCCATTCGCAACGACGAGAAGATCGTGGTGCCGCGCGTCAGCGATGTTTACTCGGCTTTGCCTGCCATCACCGGCAAACTCGAACTCGAATATGAAGGCGAGATGAAAGGCGCCGACTTTGTGGGGCGCGAACTGATTCGGGCGGCCATCGCCAAGACTTACGATCAATATTTCACCGGCGCGAACGTGCAGCAGATCGTTCAGTGGTTCGACCTTGGCGGCGAGATTCAGTTATCCGATTCCGTCTCCGCCCTCGAAGCCCTGGAAAACCTGAAAGAAATTCAGGGATTGGTCGACAAGTTAGGTCCTCTGCGCGTCTCACAAAAAGAGAGTCCAGAACAGCAAGTATCCGCTGCGGAGTTCATCCTGGAAGGGCTGCACGCGCATAAACGCATCGGCCGCAACGAAGAGCGGGTTTTCAAAGCCGGCGAGAAAAAACCCGAGCCGCGCGAGCGCGACAAGAGTTTCGAGAAAGAAGAACCACCGTACCGGCAGAGAAGACAATTTAACTAGGAACCCGAGCTTCTGGCTGCTAGCTTCTAGCCAAACCGGTTCTAGCTAGAAGCGAGCAGCTAGGAGCTAGCGGCGATCATGAAACGCATTCGCTATTCCAAATACGTTCCCGACCCAGCCGGCGAAATGAGTATGGAAGACTTGCTCAGCGCGCTCTCGGACTATCTGCTGCAAAGCGGCTTCCAGAGCGACATGTGGTATGAGATGCCTGAGGGCGAGCAGACGCTCGACGATCTTCGCCGCGCTATTGAGCAGGCGTTGATGGAGGGGGATCAGTTCGACGATGATATGCGGGAGCGGTTGCAACAAATGGCCGCGGATGGCGAACTCGACGAACTCATCGAAAAGCTAATTGAGCGCATGCAGCAGGAGGATTACATTTCAATCGATCAGCCGCCAGACCCCTCGAGACCTTCCGGCACTGGCGGGCAAGTCGGTGAGAACCAACAGCAGGCCAAGTTCGAAATCACCGATAAGAGCCTCGACTTCCTCGGCTTCAAATCGCTGCGAAACCTGCTCGGGTCGCTCGGCAAATCCAGCTTTGGACGCCACGACACGCGCGACCTGGCGACCGGCATCGAGGCTAGCGGCGCTTCCCGTACTTACGAGTTTGGCGACACGCTGAACCTCGACATCACCGCAACGCTATCGAACGCAATCCAGCGCGAAGGGCTCGCCCTGCCGCTCAATATCGAATACTCCGACCTGCAGGTGCATCAGTGCGAATATCAATCTTCGTGCGCAACGGTGCTGATGCTCGACTGTTCGCACTCGATGATTCTCTACGGCGAAGACCGATTTACCCCGGCAAAAAAAGTTGCCATGGCGTTGTCGCATCTGATCCGCACGCAGTATCCCGGCGACTCGCTGTCGCTGGTGCTGTTTCATGACTCCGCCGAGGAGGTCCCGCTCTCGCAACTGGCCCGCGTCAAAGTTGGCCCTTATTACACCAACACGCGCGAGGGCCTGCGGGTGGCGCAGAGAATTCTGCAGCGCCAGCGAAAAGACATGAAGCAGATCGTGATGATCACCGACGGCAAGCCCTCCGCCCTCACCCTCGAAGACGGACGCATCTACAAGAACGCCTTCGGCCTCGACCCGTTAGTGGTGAGCCAGACGCTCGAAGAAGTCTCCAAGTGCAAGCGCGCCGGAGTGCTGATCAACACCTTCATGCTCGCATCGGATTATGGACTGGTGCAGTTTGTCCAGAAGGTAACTGAAATGTGCCGCGGCAAAGCTTACTTCACTACGCCTTACACGCTCGGGCAGTATTTGCTGATGGACTATATGTCGAGAAAGACCAAGACGATTCACTGATACGGGTTAGGCACCTAAAGTCAGCATCCTAAAGTAGTAGCTGTGGATTTCGGTAGATTCACGATCCCTGCTTGTTTGTTTGGGAGTCGTCCGACATCCTCTCGAAATGCTCCACCTCGATCTCCGCCAGACTCTGGTAGCTTTTCTTGCTGGAGAACAAAGCCAAACTCTCGTCAGTAAGTTCGTCAACGCCAATGACGGCCCGTGACAGCAAGCCGACCTTCGCGGACATGGCGAGAAGCCTAGCCAGATCGTCGGGCTCGATTTGGCCGTCCTCGTCGTAGCGAACTAGGAGTTTCACCATGTGATCAGTCAGATGCTTAACCTCGACCCACAGCTCCGTGGGTAGGATGGCGTCGGACTCCTCTTGTATTTCGGAGAACTCTCTAACGCACTCTCCCATGTCGTTCCTAGCCTGATCTCTGAAACCCTCATCCTTTCCGGTCAGTATCGTTGCGAACACGCGGATCCTTCCGCCCTTATGCATAATCCTAGAAATGATGTCCAGTTGCTTGTCAAACAAAGCCTCCCTTAGCGGATTCCGTCGGGCCTTAGCTGTGAAATAGAAACCGAGGCCGCTAGACACGAGCGTACCGGCAATTCCAGCAAGGCCTATGACGAGTGTGACTGTTTGCTGCTCCATGCCACCTCCTTGATCCCGGAATGGAACACTTCGACAATTTTGTCCTGTCCATCACTGAGAATTGTACTAGCGCGCGAATATGATTCTTCTGTGGCAGGCGAGGCTTAGGAGGACACTCCCAGTGTGGGTACTGGGCACGCTTGCCAAGCGTTGGACGGCTGCATTGCAGCCTAAGGGGTTCGATTCCCCTGTCCTCCTCAGCAACCGTCCAACCAAAATAAAACTCGGCATGATGAGCTTGGCCTAAGTTATCTTGACTTCCGCCCATGCGAGCGATAGCCTAAAGATGCTTGGCAAGCGTGCACAGATAAGGCACTGCGAGTTGACGAAAGCCCCGCTCACGCGGGGCTTTTTATTGCAAGCGCATTGCCCCACGATTAGGTGACCCGCGTCCCACCAAAGCGCCATCGAAAATTATAAACAGCTGCATTAAGCTGCTACTGCTTGAGGTTTCTTCCGTACATTCCGTTCTTCCTGCAGGCATTCCTGCTGTGGCTGTTAGTTCGTCGTCACGCCCAACGTGCCTTCCCGTTCTTCTTCGCCTACACCGCGTTCGGCGTAGCCGCTGGCATTGCAAGATTTGTAACCCTCGGCCACGTTCGAGCTTACTTCTGGACTTACTGGCTCACGGACGCGGTTTATATACTCCTAGGCACCTTGTCGCTGTTCGAGGTGTTCCGAAACGTTTTTGGGCACGTAACCCGAGTTTGGTGGAGGCACCTAATTTTCCCCGGCATCATCGCTGCTAGCGTGTACTTAGCCATGGCTCGGATGCAGGCCGTTCCCCCGCAGTTCGAAGGCGCCAGGCTCTGGATCATGAGCGGAGAGATTGCGGTGAGATTCGCGCAGGTCATTACGTTCGCCGCCTTGGGTACACTTGTGCTGCTGCTTGGCGCAAGTTGGAACACGCAAGAGCGCGGCATCACGGCTGGCTTTGGCATGTACGCCACCGTCATGCTCCTGATGACGACAAGATATTGGGACGCCGGACCACGCTTCAGAATGGCGTGGTCGTGGGCTTCGATCATATTTTATTATGTGGCGCTGATTATCTGGATCTGGTCGTTCAGGCGACCATTGCCTGCAGCCGTCAGACATGTGAAGATCGACTCAGAGATGGATACACCTGTTTCTGGACAATTTGTTTCTTGACTCAGCCTAGCGCCGGTCGATGAGTGGAGTTGGAGCAGGAGTTTAAGAACTCAGAAGCTTTCCGGCAGTAAGTCAATAATCTCCGCGCGGAAGATCGATCAGGACGTATTTCCTAGCTCGAAAGTATCCCTTTAACCTCTTCCCCTACCGGCCCGAATTATGGATAGTTGCCCTCCACAATTACACTATCTCCGGGGAACTCCCCACCACAAGGAGAATCAGATATGAAACGGATCCTCGCAGTCGCGCTGTTGCTGTTGATGTTCGCTTCGGCAGCTTTAGCCGACGGGGGTGGGATGGCACCGCCGCCAGGCAGCACCGTATCACTGCGACCTTAGTCTGCCTAGCAAAGATGACACTCGAAGACCGGGAGCAGTTGAGGTAAGCTGTTCCCGGCTTCATGTACATCGCAGCATTCATCCCGTCTTGTCTCCTAGTAGCGCTCCTCGTGCTTCTGGTTCGTCGACGCGTCTATACTTCCTATCCATTTTTCTTTGCATATGCGGCATTCGCAGTATGCGCGGATTCAGCTCGGTTTGTGGCCCACGGCCACCGCGAAGCCTATTACGCAACCTACTACATAACCGAAGCTGTCTACGATATGCTCGGAATCCTCGTGATGTACGAAGTGCTGAGAAGGGTCCTTGGGGGCTTGGCCCGCGCATGGTGGGCCCGCTTCGTCTTTCCCTCGGTGCTCCTCGCGGGCGTCCTGCTAAGCTTCTCTCGCGCTCAAGCCGCCCCGACAGCGTTTACCCGCCGCCTGGCTTTTTACATCCTTGTGGGCGAAATTGCCGTCCGGCTCGTGCAAGTGTTCGTCTTCGCTGGGTTGGTAACGCTTGTTCCTCTTCTTGGCCTCAAATGGAGGCAGTACCCATTCGGAGTAGCCGCTGGGTTTGGGCTCTACTCCACCGTGGCCCTGCTAATCACCACCAAACTTTCGGATTTCGGAACACGATTCATGTTTTTGTGGAATGTGAGCTCACTTGTGGCATACTCTGTTGCCGTGCTGATCTGGATATGGTTTTTCAGCGTGCCGCAAAAAGTGGAGCCCACAAGTTCCCAGCTATCGGTTCCCTCCCCGGGTGATTTGAATCGCTATAAAGATGTGTTACGGAGGATGCGTTAAGCCATGTTCTCTGTGATTTTTACCTGGATGATGGTTGCGTGGGGCGTACTGTCGTGCATTTATATGCTGCGCTGCGCCTGGGCGCGCTTTCCCAAGCGCGATGTCGATGATGTGATCCCGTTCCTCTATCCAGTCGACCTCTCGCTGGCCGAGTCGCTGCTCGACCCCGCCTCGGAATTCGAATGCCGCTGGAGGCTGGGCCCGAGCCAGTTTCGCGCCGCGCAACGGAAGCGCATGCGTCTTTATCTTGAGCTGACCCGCCGCATGGCTCACAATGCCCGGGTGCTGGTGGAATATGCCGTCGCCGAGAAGAGCAACAACCCGGACCCTCGCCGCGTGGGCGTGGCGACCGATCTGCAGGATAGGGCGATCGAGATGCGCCTGTATGTCCTGCTGGCAGGAGCCAGGCTTAGGTTTTGGTTGTTTCTTCGTTCCGAATTGCTGACTGGAACACCCAAGCTCTCTCTTCTGCGAACGGCGGGCGAGATTGACGGATTGCAGACCTACAGTGCTCTCAGAACCGCAGCCACTGCGGCGTTCGTGCATCTGCCCGCTGAGGCACGCGAATCGCTGACGCGAAACCTGTGAGCCATTTTGTCGTAGGAATATTTGATTCCGGCAGACATGCCGAGGTCTTAGGTTCTAGGTCTCGGGTCTTAAGGTCTTAAGCCAAGGGCTGCGTGCCGGAAGGCCTGTCCTGCGAATCCTCGCCCGCGCGCCAAACTGCTGATACTCTTTACTAACACTACTAACACTCATGGCAAACTGCGTTCGATGTGGCCGTCAGCTTCCTGGTTTTTCTTTCGGAAGAAAGATCTGCCAGTGGTGCGTGCAGCATGAGGCCGCGCAGCGTGGCGAAGTCGCCGACAACGTTCGCCAGCCGGTGATGCCCACGCCATGGGTTCGCCGCAGCGAATCGACCATTGGGATTACCCAGATTATTTTTGGCATCAACGTCGCAGTTTTCGTGGCCATGGTTGTCCAGATCTCGCTGGGCAAGGCACCGGAAGGCTCAAGCATCATGGATTTCGGTCCGCAGATCGGCCAGTGGGGCGCCAACATCGGGGCTCTCACGATTTCTGGAGAATGGTGGAGGCTGCTGACCAATATCTTCGTCCACGGCGGAGTGATCCACATCGCGTTCAATATGTGGTGCCTGTGGAACCTGGGGCAGCTCTGCGAAGCTCTTTATGGGGGCTGGACCTATGCGACGATTTACCTTATCTGCGGTGTGGGGGCAAGTTTGGCCAGCGCGGGCTGGCATCCTTATGTGCCGAGCGTTGGCGCATCGGGGGCCATCTTTGGACTGGCTGGCGCGCTGCTTGCGGCTTTCAAGTTAGGCGAGTTTTCCGTGCCGCGAGCGGCTCTTTCCGGCACGCTGCGCAGCCTCGGGGCATTTGTCGTTTACAACCTGATTTTTGGGTTCGCACTGCCGGGAATCGACAATGCTGCGCACATCGGCGGGCTGATCACTGGGTTGATCGTGGGCGCGCTGATTGCGCTCGTGGCTCCGCGGCAAGATCACGCTCCGCGCCGCGCTGCGATTTTTCTTGCCGTAATTCTCGCGCTGGTGGGCTGCGCTATGGAACTGGCTCACTATCATGAACTTCCTCTGCGCTTTGGACGGTCACCTTTTGACCACGCCGCAAACGTGATGCCGAGCCGGGTCGACGCGGGACGCCGTTTGGCTGACGCTCCACGGCAGTTGAGTTAGAGATCCCTTCGACTTCGCTCAGGGCAGGCTCTTCGCTTCGCCTGAAGAACGGCTCCGCTCAGGATGACAAACGGGCTAGATCTTCAATTCTCCAACAGCGCGCCAGGCCTGATTGATGGCTTCATCTGTGTAGGCGTAAGCACCCGCGTCGGCGTTCGCGATGGCAATTCGTCCAAAGGTTTTTCGCGCGACTTCGCAGGGGGTCTCGGTGCCTGCCAGCCAGAATGGATCCCAAAGCGAGTTATATTCGTAGGCGTATCCGTGCGGCCAGCGATTGACTGTGATGGCTGCGATGTCGCGTGCGGGATCGAAGTCTCCGGCTCCCAGGGTTCGCGCCAGTTGCTCGCGGATGTTGCGCTCGATAGTTTCGAAGGTCGTACTGTAAAGCTCGATGCGCCCGGAGGTGTGCTGGTCCCGCGCGGGAAGTCCCGGTTTACAGGGCGTCTTCATCATGTGAACCACGATCGGTTCTTCCGGCTTGCGCGAGCATTCGTAGCCGCCAATACTTACAGCCAGGTCCAGCCCAACCCGCGTGTGATAACACCCGGGAGCATAAATCAAATTCGTCTTGAGTTTTTGGAACGATGTCCAATTGCGCAGAGCGACGTTGGTATAGAGCAGCGGAACTTTCTGCGCGGAAGCCAGAGCGTCCTTTTGTTTTTGCGGCAGGCCTTCGCAGATGTAAGAAATCACCACGTGCCAGCACGCCAGGATGCAATTCTTCGCCTTTTCGGCGTAAACCTTGCCGGCGCGCGCGTAGGCAACTTCCACCTCTTTCGAAGACGCCGCATCGCCGATGTGCTTCACACGCACTGCGGTGCTGTTCAACCGGATCTTCACTGGTGAGGCCGACGAATCGAGCCTGGCATAATTCGCTTTCGCCAAAACGACGTCTGCGGCGGAATTTCCCGCAATAGCGTCGGGAATCAGCTTGCGCACCAGCAGGCGCGCGATGGTAGCGTTGCCATCGGGAAAGTGAAAGAAATATTTCTCCGCTTCTTCGTTCGGAATCGCGTCGCGGTTCATTCCCTTGCCCGGCGCGGGATCGAGCTTCATGCCTTCGAAACCGAGAAGATCGACTCCCCAGGCGTCCTGCGCGGATATTGCATCAATTCCCAAGCCGAAGGTCCCTTGCAGCACCGGCTGGTAAAGCTTGACCACATCTTCATGAGCCTTGGTGACGTCTCTGAGGAAGGTCGCGTAGCTCATGCGCGCCAGCTTTGCTTTCTTTTCCGTGGAGGTAAGCCCAGGAAAGTAATCGACGGAGGCGTGACGGAGGCGATCTAAATCGCTCTTGGCTTGCGGTGCCAACGGTGCGTCTACCAGAAATTCTTTCCATGCTCTCAGCCCCTCTGCGGTGACGAAGTCTTTCTCGCCGCCGCTGAGCGATGCGGGACTGGCAACCAACCGGTCCACACCAAATGTTTCTTTATCGAAAAAGATTTTCGAATGCAATCCGAGCGAGTGATAGAGCTTGGCGTCGTGATATTTGGGATAAGAAGCCACATCGATGCCTAGATCCTCGATGACCCCACGCGCTTCTTTGCTGTAAGGCGCGGGACTTTCAATCGAATATGTGCCGCCAAAACTAAGGCGGAAGGCGTTGCCTACGCGAAACTCGTTGCGTTTGGCGTGTCCGCCAAAGTCATCGTGATTGTCGAGGATGAGAATTCGCGCGTTCGCTCCCGCAAGCTTGCGGTAGAAATAGGCCGCCGAAAGTCCGCTGATGCCTCCACCGACGATAATCAGGTCATAAGTCTCGCCGGTATCTTGCGGCGAACCGGCTGTATCCCAGAAGGTGCCATCGCGAAGAGAATGCGCGACGTCGAAGGAGCCGGCATGGCTGCCGCGCAGTCCAGTGAGCGCCGGAGGGTAGTAATCCGGCGACTTTGCGGAATCGCTATCGCCTCCCGCGAAAACTGGCCACGGCATGAGCGTAGCGCCAGCAGTTACCGCTACGCCGTTGAGGAAGTCACGGCGCGTGATGTTGCGCTTCATTCCCAGTTCGCGGTCGGTTTGGTCGCTCATTTTGGCGGGCGTGTCGATGGCCAATAGTCCGGTATGCCTAAACTGTACGAAGTGCTAGCCGTCAGCCTTTTTCACTGCTAATTCCGCTCCTTGGAATCCGATTCGGCTATGGGTGCCATCGCAGAAAGGTTTGTTTACCGAACCACCGCAGCGACAGAGCGAGAATGCGGGCTTGCCGGTGAGGTCGTACGGGGTGCCGTTAACGTCAACCAATTCAACCGAACCCTCTGGCGCCTCGACGCGGTAGGGACCATTGGGACGGATGGTGATTTTTACTTGAGCCATATTATTCCCCCAACCTTACGGATTTCGAGTAAGGATAAAAAGATATCACTAAGGAGGCGGACGTGTCGCGACGAAGAGCAAGCGACCCGATACTGCTTGGGCCGCTGGACAGCCGAGGCGGCTGTCCCCACATGAGCAATCAGTGTTACGCGGCTAGGCTGTTGGCCGAGATCAGGCTGCGGTAGAGGTCGAGATAATTGTCGATCATGCGGGCAGCGGTGAAGCGTTCGCGGGCGCGGGCGAAGGCGCGATCGGCGTAGGCGTGGCGCAGGGGATGGTCGGCATCGAGCTGGCGGAGAATTTGCGCGAGGCTGCCGGCGTCGTTGGTGCGGAAATAGAGCGCCGCATCTCCCCAGACTTCGCGGAAGCTGGGAATGTCGTTGGCGACGATGGCGCAGCGGGAGAATGCCGCGTCCAGAGCCGAGAGGCCGAGTGGCTCATAGCGCGGCGTAGCGGCGTAGACGGCAGCGCGGCTATAGAGCGCGCGCATTTGAGCTTCGGTTTGCGGACCGCGGATGGCAACGCTGTGATTGCTTGTGGAAACTTTGACATCGGCCCGGATGGGAATGCGCGGCAGAGGCACGGTTTGCTCGGCGCCCACGATGCATACTGGGATTGGCAGCGAGTGTTGTGTGAGGAGGAAGACTTGTTTGCCGGCGTCGACGAGACGGCCGATCGAGAGCACCGACTCGTCTTTGCTGACGTAGGGATTGAAGAAGATAGGATTTCGTCCGGGATAGATTACCAGGTCGCGGCGCGGCCAGCCGTAGGTCGAGCGAATTGTATCGAGCATCGCGGCCGAAGGTGCGACCACGGCATCGGCAGCGGCGATGCCCTCAATGACAGTATCGCGATACCACTTTAACCAGCGCGAGGGCCGCGGCGGGCAGCCTTGCACGGCCTCGCTCCAACTGATGAGGTCGCCATGCGCCATCACAATGCGGGGCACGTCCACCGGCAGATTGCCGTAGCAAAACTGGTGGAGATGAAGCACGTCGGGACGTACTTCGCGGACCAGGTTCGCGAGAAATGTTGAGGACTCAGGCAGGTCGTGCGGCGATTCGTGCATCCACTCAAGACGGAATGCGGTGGGCCGGTAGTCGAGGCCGTGAAGAAGATCCATCCAGGAAGTCTGCTCGGGAAGTGGAATCTCGCCGAAGCTGACCAGGGTGACTCGCACGCCGCGCGTCACCAATCCGGTGACCAATTCGCGGGTGTAGAGCCAGGCGTCCGACATCGTATCGGCTGTGACCAGTACGTGCACAGAGCCTCCTGAGAGTAGGAAAACCCGCACCGCATGCGGGATTCCGGCGTGTTGCCCGACTATTCTAGTGCGAATTGGGGATGAGCTGGGAGATTATTTGCGGGTTTGGACGGTTTTCGTCAGTGCTTTGTTCATGCGGAACGGAACCAGGAGTTGGGTGCGCGGAGTGACTGGTCAGTTTGCGCCCAGCCTGAGGCGCATTTCGCGGGCGAGATTGTCGATGGTGCGAATTTTTTCCGCGGCAGGGGTGGGGACGTTGGGCACGGACATGGCGAGTTCGCAGGAAAGCAACATGACCGTAAGCGACTCGCACATCTCGCTGCGAAACTGCTCTTCGACGGAGCGGCGGGCCTGGGTTTCCTCGCGCTTGCGGCGGTGCATCGCGGAGCGAACTTCGCGCAACAGCCGCTCCATACCGCTGACCGCGAAATTCAAGTAGACAGGAAAGGCCGTGCCAAGATGATCAAGCACCAGGTCGCTTTCGCTGGGTTCGTTTTCCAAAAGAAACTGGTCAATTACTACGGCGGTGTAAGACTGCTCCCGCAGCTGGACCATGGCCTGCTGCAGGCTCTCAGCCCAGTGAGTTTCATTCCCGGTGTCGGCTTTCAGGCTGGCAGCGCACTCTAGACCGCGTGCCGAAGGTGTTATGAGTAGAATCATGCGCTTTCTATAGCACGCATGCGACCACTACCGACGTTACTGAAAAGACGAGGCTTAGAGATCGACGACCGCCGTACCGTTCCCGTTGCGGGACCCTCCGAGCCTGATTCCTTTCATAAGCGGACATTGGCAAGTTCAACCAATCGTTGAACCTTGCCAACTATCCATGGAAACCTGTCTTGCATCTGCCGCAGGAAACCGGAAATCGTGCCGGTCTTAACTCTTTACTCTTTATCATCTTTCGATTACCGTCCTTCGATTTTAAGGTTTAGGTTTGCGCCGAGTAGTCCTTCAGCTTGCGGTACAGAGTTGTCTTGCCAATGCCCAGCAGTCGCGCGGCCTGCAACTTGTCACCGTTCAGTTCTGCAATGGCGTTGAGGATGCTCTGGCGTTCCAGTTCTGCCATGGGCACGATCCGTTTCTGGCTGTGCCCATTGCCGTTGCCTGAGGGTGGTGCCAGTGTGCGGGCAATCGCTGGGGGCAAGTCCGGGACGTTGATCACGGGGCCGCTGGTAAATGCGCAGGTCCGTTCCAGGCAGTTCTCCAGCTCGCGGACGTTGCCGGGCCAGTCATAAGCCAACATGGCTTTGAGGGCATCGTCGCTAAGAATTTTATCCTGACCGGAAGCGCGCGATGAGCGTTCCATGAAGTGCGCGATAAGCAACGGGATATCCTCGCGGCGCTCGCGCACGGGCGGAATCCGCAAGCTCAGAACGTTGAGCCGGAAATAAAGATCGCGGCGGAAGGCACCCTCGGTCACAGCCTGCTCCAGGTCGCGGTTGGTGGCGGCCAGGATGCGGACATTGATGGGGATGCGGCGGGTGCTGCCGACGGGGCGAATTTCTTTTTCCTGAAGCGCGCGCAAGAGCTTGGCCTGCAGGTCGACGGGAAGTTCCCCTACTTCATCGAGAAATACCGTGCCGCCTTCCGCGATGGCCAGCAGTCCGTCTTTGGCCTGATTCGCGCCGGTGAATGCGCCTTTCACGTAGCCGAACAATTCGCTTTCGATGAGCGTGGGCACGAGCGACCCGCAATCGACGGGGATGAATGGCTTGTCACGGAAGGGTCCGGAATAGTGAATGGAACGAGCGACCATCTCTTTGCCGGTACCGCTCTCGCCCAAAATCAAGACGGGATGCGAACTGCTGGCGGCTTTGGCAATGATGCGATAGAGCTTCTCCATCTCCGGAGCGCGGCCGATCAGGCCGCCGTATCCCTGCCGGGACTTAAGCTTCTCGCGCAACATCCGGTTCTCAGTCTTGAGTTTGAGATGGTTGGAAACGCGCTCCAGCAGGATTCTCAGTTCGTCGGCGCTAAATGGCTTGGTGACGTACTCGTAAGCGCCGTGCTTCATGGCCTGCACTGCCGATTGCACCGTGCCGTAGCCGGTGACGACGATCACCAGCGCTTCAGGGTTCTGGGCTTTGATGCGGCCCAGAGCTTCGAGACCGCCAGCGCCCGGCAAGCGAAGATCGAGGAGGATGGCATCGACATTGTGAGTCTGCAGCAAACGGTAGGCATGTTCCGCCGAGTCCGCAACATGAGCGGTGAAACCAAGCGACAGTGCGACTTCGCGGCATGCATCCCGGATGGAGCGCTCGTCATCGACGATGAGGAGGTTCAGAAAGTTAGCGGCCAGTATCTGAGGAGGAGCAACGACGGGGCTTACGGCTGTGGAGGTCATAAGATGGATTCCTTCTTGATTTCCTGAAATGGTGAAGACGAGTGGGAGGAGGGTGAGTCTGAAATTAAGGTGATTGAAGAATCTGGATCGGCGACGTCGGTATCAGCAGAACTCTGGTCGGTCGTAATGGAGGTTCGGGGAAGCAGAATCATCACCCGCGTACCGTGGCCGGGCTCGCTTTCGAGGTGGATCAAGCCGCGATTTGTAGTGACGATACTGCGGACGGTGGTCAATCCCAAACCCGTGCCTTTGCCCGAGCTTTTGGTGGTGAAGAACGGCTCGAAGAGACGCTTGCGAGTCTTGGCGTCCATCCCGCGGCCATTGTCAGCAACCACGAGGAGCACGCAGGGAAAATCGCCGGCGTTTCGCGCCTGCTCGTCTAAAGGCTGAAACTTGCAATTGCTGGTTTGGACGGTGATGCGGCCGCCTTCGGGCAGAGCGTCGCGCGCGTTGAGAACGAGGTTAAGTAAAATCTGCTGCGCCTGTGCCGGATCAATCTTTACCATTCCCAACTGCGGATCGAGGCGTAGGTCGAGCGTTATGTTTTCTCCGATCAGGCGGGTCAATAAATCCTGCATGGACGCGGCGATCTGGTTGAGGCAGAGGGTGCTGCGAAGCTGTGCGGACTGGGGCCGGGCGAAAACCAGCAACTGCTGGACCAGGCCGCTGGCCTGAATAATGGCGCCGCGAATCTCATCGGCGTAACGGCGCCTTCGGTCCTGGGGATCCAGACTGGATAGCAGCAGATCGCAGTACAGCATCACGCCCGTCAGAAGGTTGTTGAAGTCGTGCACCACGCCGCCGGTGAGGCGGCCAACGGCCTCCCATCGCTGAGCCTGGACGAAGCTGTCTTCTTCTGGAAGATCGCTCGTTCTGTTGCCAACATCGGAGCCACTCGTGTGCTGAGCCACGAGAACGTCAAACTCAGACTCATTGGCACAGTCGGGCAAGCGCCATGCGGTCCAGCTTGCGCCCGAGATCCCATCGGCGGAAGCGCTCGCCGGAATCGAGACGCTTTCTCGTTCAAAGTTCCGCAACTGGCGAAATAAAAATTCAGTTTTTTCCCGGTCTTGCTGGCAGACCAATTCGGCGAAAAGCGACCCGCGTTTGATCGCCGCACCGTTCTTTAACCTTAAGCTGCGCGCAAAAGCCGGATTCATTTCGAGAACTTCCCCTTGCGGGTTGCAGCGGGCCACGGCGACGGGAGCGTGATCGAAGATGGCGCGAAAACTCGTCTTTGCGCTCTCTCTTGCACCGGGTTCCTGCCAGGGCAGCGGGGTTGCAGTGCTCATACTGATACTTTGCGGCGGGACGAATCCCGAATGGAACCCGAGATTACGTATGCGATACTTCGGTGTTCCCGAAAACGGGAGCGCGGGTAGGTTTTGCTACTCGGGTCTCTCCTATTTCGATCTCACTATAGGAGGCCCAATCTGACACTGCGAAGGGCAGACGTCACCTAGACCTGAGACAATTCTGTGGAAAATCGAGCGAACGGTCCTATTTTCTTTACTTAACGGAAAATGTAAGAGTGTTTAAATAACTCTTGCGTTTGGTCTCGGCCAAATGGGATGGGTCTATCGCGCGAAAGCCAACTACTCTTTAGGGGCTTCCAAAGTCGCAACGGCGTGGGGCTCGTCCACCGTGATTGGAGCGATTAAGCGAAAGGTAAGCCGCCGGCCCTTCTGAACGCGGACAGTGTCGGATTGTGCGTCGGCCTCGGTTCGCCTGAAGGAAGGGTTCGACTCCGGGGAGGTTCCACGTGCAAACAGGCTCGCGGTTTGCAGTGGAAGCTGTTTTCCGTCGACGACAATGGCTGTTAAAGTCAGTTGCACGTAGCCTTTGCCCCGATTCATGCCGGGGATGGTTGAACGGTCAAGGCGAGGCGATGATGCCTGGGCTGACTCGACCCGTCCGGTGACTTGTGTACCTGAATCGATGACGGTGTGGCCATCGATCTGGATCGGTCCGGCGACTGCTGCCAGGAATGGGTCTCCCGCATGTACTCTCCCCGGCACAAGCGAGCGATCCAACTTTACTGTCAGGAAGGTGCCCGAGGGCAGGATGCAGGGTTGGGCTGCATGGAAAGGCAAGGCAGTGGCGGGCTTGGAATCCTGCGGAATGGCTAATGTGCGCTCACTTGATGCGACGTTTTGGACCTGTTGAAACGGCGGCGCTTCTTCACTTGCCGATAGATTAGCTCCAGCGTGCTGAGAACCTCCCTGCCGGGCGCAGGCTGGACCGAAAGCAAGGAAAGTCAGCATTACGGCTGTGACGGTTCCGTGAATCCGGGTTCCGCGCAACCCTGTTCCTAGGGCTCTCGGAAGCCTTGCTATGGCATGCATTGCTTTGTGCAAACGTCGCTATTCATTGTTGCCGGACGGCTAGTGCATGAGTAGTCGCAAGTCAGGTTCCAGAGCCCGCCTCAACGGAATCAAGCACATATGTCAGCAACGCCAATGCATTCGTGTAGAAGTTGCCTGGCATGAGTCGCAGGAAGGGTGGATGAACCCAGAATCGGATTAATTGTGATTCTAGCGGCGATTGCGTCGCACAAACAAATCGCGGAGAGCGTGACCGCTCTCCGCGAAATTCGAGCAATGGAGGGAAAAAACTAGTTGGAACCGCCGCCGGCGTTGGCACTCTGCGGTTCGTTATCCGGTTGCGAGATCACGCCATCAAACGGAGTCGCCGCGACGTAATGACCGTGGATCACGCTGATCTGACGAAGCGGGAAACCGGAGTCCGGTCCACGCTGCCAGGTGCTGCCGCCGTCGCTGCTTTCGAAGACGACGCCGGTCTGGCCGCTGGTCGCCAGAAGACGCTTGTGGCTACCATCGTAGGCTACCGACGTGATGTCCTTGTCGGGTAAGCCGGTTACAACGTGGTTCCAGCTCTGGCCGGAATCGCCGCTGTGGAATGCGCCTTCGCGCGTGGCCACAAAAATCTGACCATCCGGGGCTACCGTAACACCACGAATGTTCACAGGGTAAGAGGCAAGCGCCGAGTGCTGCCAGGTTTTTCCGTCATCCTGGGATACCAGCACGCTGGAGCGGGTAGCGGCAACAACGACTCCTTCGCGCGCCTCCACCGAAACAAAGTCCTTCTCACCGGCGACTGGGCCGCCCATCCACTCCTTGCCTTGATCCTTGCTGGTGAACAGCCCAGCAGAAGTTGCCGCGAACCAGCGAGTCGACCGGAGGTCGGTATCGCTAACGCGAGCTTCGAGCACGGAGTGGGTGCTAGTTGTTGAATCTACTTTCTTGGTCTTGCCACTCTTCAGCTTGATAGTTCGAGAAACCGTCTTCTCGAGAACGATGTTGTTAATGGGATGCCAGGCTGTGGTGCCGGGAAGAAGTTCGAAAACTCCGCGGTTGGTTCCGGCGATCAAGGTGCCGTTGCTGGCTTGCTTTAAGGTGAACACGTCCCGGCCATCCAAGCCTGAGCTCTTCTGCTGCCAGTTCTGTCCGCCATCATGACTGGAGAACACGCCGCCGAATTCGCGGTCGTTCACCACACCAATGTAGAGAGCGTTGGCGTCTTTGTTGTCAGCTAGAATCGCGCTGACGTAGCGGTGTGTGTACCCGTGATTCGACGACGCTAATGTAGCTGTGCCGTCGTCGCTTGCAAGCACGCCGCTGCGATCGGTCGCGAGCAGGACGCGTGACGAGTTGCGGGGATCAATGAGCACATCGTTGACTACGACTTCAGGATTGCTCATGCGCTTCCACGTTTTGCCTTCGTCCGTGGTCTTCCACAAGCCCTCTGTAGTACCGGCGTACACAATCGCCGGATTGCTGGGATCCTGCTTGAGCACGCGGGTGCGTCGTGCGGTGAAAGGAATGCCTTTGATCTTGTCGAACAGATCGCCACCGCTGACGCTCTTATAGATTCCGGAGCAGGCGCTGGCAAAAACTTCTGAAGGATTCGCGGAACTAACGATGATCGAAAAAACATCAGAGTCGTCGATCATGCCTTTGTTGATGCGTGCCCAGTTGGCACCGCCGTCGCTGGTCTTCCACGCCAGGTGCCAGGTTCCGGCGTAAATCACGTTGGGATCTTTGGGATCAACCGCGATGGATTCGACTTGCTTGACGATGCCATCGTTGGCAGAAATTCGCTGAAAGGTGTTGCCGCCATCGGTGCTGCGATAAACGCCATCGATTGCACCAACCACAACTACTTTAGGATCGGATGATGCGAGCGCCATCGCGCGCACGGACTTGCCGTGCATCGCGGGCAAAGCTTCCCAATCTTTACCGCCGTTGTGGGTGCGGAAAATGTCGCCCGCACTCTGATCCTGCACGCTCCAGGCGGAAACAAAAATATTCTTGGAGTTCTCCAGGTTGATGGCGATGTGATCGAGCACGTAATCATCGCCGGCTCCCAGTTTGGCAAAGCGCGCCCAGTTATGGCCGCCATCTTCGGAGACAAAGATCACGCCGGTGCTGGTTCCCAGAAAAACGCGGTTCGGATTGTGCGGATCATAGGCGAGACTACGGACATCGCCGCCATCCGGACCCAGAACTGCCCATTGTCGAGTTCCTGCGAATGCGCAGGCTGAAACTAAAGTCAACATCATCAACAGCTTAACCCAAGCAGATTTCATAACGGTTTTTGTCCCCAAAGCGGAGAAATGGTTCGATGCGCACCTAGACTGACAGGGTAACCCATCCCCATCAAGTTACTGAAGGACATCGCGAACTAGAGTAGCGGAGCAGTAAAAAAGGCCGGTCGACACTGCCGACCGGCCTTTGACTGCGCGCCGAAGTTACTGCGCTTTCTTAGCAGCCGCTTTTTTGGCTGCCGGCTTGGGATGATCCGGAACATTCTTCACTTTGGATTCATCCACGGATTCAGTGCCGGTTGAGTCGAAGGTCGCGCCCGAAGGTACGATCCAGTACTCGGCCGTCTTGGTGCCGCCGCTGCCGGTGCGCACTTCGATGCGGCTGGCATCGATGTGCTGCTGGGCTTCGCCTTCCACCAGATAGAACTTGGAATTGACAGCGCGTTCTGCCGCCAGATTCTTCCGTTTTTCCGTGGGTTCAGCATTGCCGACGATTACCAGCTTGTTGTCTGGGTTCTGCTGCAAGTTCTTGGCGACGTCATCCAGGATCGCCTTGCAGGTGTTATCGACGCGCCACGGCTTCTTCTCGTTGGGGAAGTCGCACTGGCTCAGTTTTGCTGCCTTAGGCGGCGGAGGAGGAGGATTCTCTACCGTCACTTGGGTTGTCGCCTGGCCGGTAAGACCACGCGAGTCGGTGCAAGTCGCTCCGACGGTGATCGTACCCGGAGCTGCGCCAGAGGTGTTTAGCGTAGCAGTGTTGCCGCTGCCGGAGATGTTGCCACTGCTGGCGGTCCAGCTCGCGACTGATGTGGAGACGCTGTCAGGGCTAGTGCAGCTGCAGGTTACGGTGACGGTCGCGCCGGCCTGCACGGTCGACGGGCTAGCCGTGCAACTCATGGTAGGCGGATTCTTCGGCGGCAACGGCTTGACGGTGTAGTTCGCCGAGCAACTCGCCTCATTGTTGCTCTTCATCTTCGCATCGGTCACATGAGCTGTGACGGTGTAACTTCCGGGAGCCGCATTTGTTGTGTCGATCGATGCGGTCGTATCTTTGCCGGTGACCACGCCACCGTTGCCCGTCCATGTATAGCTGACGGTGTGCTTGGGATTGAAGTTGCTGGCGGTCACCGTCGCCGTGATCGGCTCACCCACCATGACTTCGGTGGGCTGCACCGAACAGCTCGCGGCTGGCGTTACAGGCGGCGCTCCGCCCCAACTGAACACAAGACCGGTGCGCAGGCGAGCGCCGTCGAACGTGGCATTGCGAAGATCGTTGCTGTTGGAAGGTGCCGCAAAACTGGCGTAGTCATGGCGCGCCCAGACGTAGTCGGCCTCGAACAAACGAATCGCCAGCCATTTGCGGATAGGCAAATCCATGCCGCCGCCGAGGATTGCGCCGATGCCATCCCATGAATTTAATCCGGGAACATTTACCCGGTTCAAGCTGACTAACGTATGCACGAAGTAATTGGCATTGTCGGTGCGCCAGATAAACCTTGGGCCGATCGATCCCGTGGATTCGTAAACGCCCGATCCACTCCCTTTCTCAGCCCAGTTGTGGCCGATGTCCCCTTCGAGGCCCCAGTGGGCGTCGAAGTTGTAAGTCGCAGAGAAACCAAATCCATGAGGCATGTCCGGGACTGTGTACGGCGTGGGATTGTTGAAGTCGCTAAAAGGTGTGGGAACCTGGCCACCGGGATGCAGCCATTGATATCCTACAAACAAATCCCACTTGGGGGGAGTCGAGTCGCTCTGCGCGAATGCGGGACTCGATAGCAAAGATACTGCGAGCGTAAACAATAGGCCAAGAATTACGACGCGGCCTTTGTTCAAATAACAAAGTGACATTCCGTCCTCCATATGGATACGCGGTTTTACCCGGGCTTCGATGCCCGCCGCGTTGACAAGATACTGCAGGCTAATGAACCGGTTACTTTGGGAACCCGCAATTCTAACCCATTGCAATCTCAAAGCGAAAGATCAATTTTTCGAAAATGGGAAAATGTGTGCCGCCGTCTCAAATTGACATGAAATACTGCCTAGCACTGTCGGATGCTGGCAGCGATGTTGTAGTCTTGCTGGCTGGGCCGCAAAGGTCCAAAGAGTGAACGCTTAAAGAGGTCAAGAACGAGGGGAATGAGCCACGAGAAAGTATTGATCGTTGAGGACGAAGAAAACGAGCGCACGGGTCTCGCCGAGTTAGTTTCTTCGTGGGGATATCGGGCCGAGACCGCCGGTGACGGGGTGGAGGGCCTGGACAAGGCGGAGCAATGGACGCCTTCGATCGTAATCACCGACATGAAGATGCCTCGCATGGGAGGTATCGAACTACTGGCGAAATTGGGCGAGCAGACTCAGGCAATGGCAGTGATCCTGGTGACTGCCCAAGGGACGATCGACAGTGCGGTCCAAGCCATGCGCATGGGTGCTTACGACTACATTACGAAGCCGATCGACACCAATCGCCTGCGGACGATGCTCCAGAATGCCTCCCGTCTGCTGGGGACGAAGGTCGAACTCGAAAGTGCCCGCCGTCAACTGCGCGATTCCGGCGCTCTCGGCCAACTCCACGGAGCTTCACGCAAGATGCAGGAGATTTTCAGGCTGATCGAGATGGTTGCGCCCAGCACAGCATCGGTACTGATCACGGGCGCCAGCGGCACCGGCAAAGAACTAGTAGCGCGCACGATTCATGACCTTAGCCCGCGCCGTGAACGGCCGTTTGTCGCGATTAATTGCGCAGCAATTCCTGAGACTCTAATCGAGAGCGAGATATTCGGACACGAGAAGGGCGCGTTTACCGGAGCTTTGGAGCGCCGTACCGGGTGTTTTGAGCTGGCCGAAGGGGGCACGATTCTGCTGGATGAAATTGGCGAAATGCCGGTAGGAACACAAGCCAAATTGTTGCGCGTTCTCGAAGACCACAAGTTGCGCCGCTTGGGCAGCAAAGTGGAAACAGCTGTGGATGTGCGCGTGTTGGCTGCCACCAACAAAATCCCCGACGATGCAGTCGCATCCGGCGAACTGCGCAGCGACCTGTATTACCGCCTCAACGTCTTCAACATTCACATGCCACCACTGCGGGAACATAAGGAAGACATTGCCGACCTGGTGCAGCTTCTGGTGTCGGAAATGAGCGCGAAGCACTCCCGTAAGGTTGCCGCTGTGAGCGAGGCGGTGCTGAATCAATTCACCAGCTATTCCTGGCCGGGAAATGTCCGCGAATTGCGCAACACGATTGAGCGCGCGGTGATCGTCTGCGACAGCGGCATGATTGAGACCAAGCATCTGCCTCCAGGATTTGGCCACACGTCACCGCGAATGGCGGCAAACGATCCCGATGCAGTTCGTTTGGGAGTGGGTACGACTGTTGGAGAAGCCGAAAAAATGCTGATCCTAAAGACCCTGGAATCGACCAGCAACAACAAGACTCGCGCAGCGGAAATTCTGGGCATCAGCCTGAAAACCTTGCATAATAAACTTAAGGAATACGGAAGTAGTCCGGCGGACGCGGTTCCCGGCAGGGAAGAGTAGGACTGATTGTCAGTGTGAGTTGCCGAGCTGCCAGCGACTAGGTTTTGGGATAGAATTCCACAACCCGTTCATCGATTGCCGGCAACTCCGCCACTTCGGCTGACCACTAGCGACCGATCGCCGATTACTCGTTTCCCATGCGACGCAAAACCATCATCGTGCTCGCGATCACCTTCATGGTCACGGTGATGGTGACCGCTTTCTCGTACCTCTACATTTCGGTGCTCCTTCGCCAGCGCATCGATTATGTTTATAATGTTGCCGCTACCCGTACCAAACAACTCGCCTCCCTCGCGAATACTGATCTGCCCGACTTGAGCAGCACGCGCGTCGATACAAATAATCCAACAGCGATGCGGACTGCTATCACCGACAATCTGCAGATGGATACCAACCTTTTGAACAATCTCCAATTGGATCGGGATTCTTGGTCCTTCATTTACGACGTCTCCTTTGTGGACTTAAATGACAAGGCAATCATTGGCACGAACACCGCGATTATTGGAAAACAGGTTCCCAAACGGTCAAATTTTTTGACGGTTAAGAATGCCCGATTCCGCGAACAGCTTCGTCTACTTTATAGCCCGGCGACGATCTATGACGTGATTGAACCACTGGATCTGGAGGGCCCCTTCGGCACAATTCGCATCGGGGTTTCCACGACTCTTCTTAAAAGCGAGATCACGCCTTCGTTGTTGCACGCTGTTTATTTTTCGGTCGCGTCAATTTTCGTTTCTCTCCTCCTCGCGGCCGGTATATCCAATCTCGCTCTCGGCCCTCTGAGGCAGATCAGCATGAACCTCGACAATGTCAGCCTTGGGGCGGATGAGGAACTTTCCGGGAAAGAATCGGAGCACGACGAGTTTGGCCTGGTCACGCTAAAGATCGCCAACATCGGCCGGCAGATGCGTGATAGCAAGGAGATTTTCGCGGCATTAAAAGACAACGTGGATCAGCTGATGTCGAAGCTGCAAGATGGCTTAATGCTATTCACACGGGATTCCAGAGTCGTGCTGGTAAGCGCACCTGTTGAGCGCTTTCTGGGCAGACCTCGCGCCGAGCTGCTCGGCAAAACAGCGTCGGAGATTTTCTTGCGAGATACTCCTTTGGGAGCGCTGGTGCTGGACGCTTTCGAACGTAAACGTCCGTTACTGCAACGAGAGTTTATCGCCGCCGCCGGGAGGCACGTGCAGGTTTCCATGGACTTTATTCAGGAAAAGAGCACCCAGATCGGCGCACTATTGATCATGCGCGATGCCGAATCGGTGCGCCGAATCGGAGACGAAATCGAAATGTCGCGGCGCCTCTCTGCTAGCGGGCGCGTGACCGGCGGCGTAGCGCACGAGGTCAAGAATCCCATCAATGCCATCGTGCTGCACCTGCAGCTATTGCAAAATAAGCTCTCGCTTCCGGACGCCGACACTCGCCGTCACATGGACATCATCGGCAGCGAGATTCACCGGCTCGACCGGGTTGTACAAACACTCGTGGACTTCATGCGCGCCCGTGAGCTGCACCTCGTAGAAGTGGACCTGCGGCGTTTGCTCGACGAGGTCGCGCTGCTGGCCGGCCCGGAAAGCGAGCAACTCGGAGTCACGATCGAGCAGGAGATGCCCCCCGAACCGCTGCCCATCAAGGCCGACCTCGATTTTATGAAGCAAGCCCTGCTCAACGTAGTGATCAACGGCGTACAAGCCATGCCTCACGGGGGCGTGCTTACCATTTCCGCTCGACAGGACGAAGATGTAGTTGTCGCTGAAATTCGCGACCGTGGTACGGGCATTCCCCGAGAGGTTCAGGAAAAGATTTTCGAGCTGTATTTCACCACCAAGCAAGAGGGCAATGGCATCGGCCTTGCCCAGACCTACCAGATTCTGCAGTGGCACTACGGTTCGGTGGAATTTGAATCGACCGAGGGTGAAGGAACCACGTTCCGCTTTCGCATTCCGCTGGCAACATCGAGCTTGAGGTCGGAGCAGCGCGGCAGTTCCAACCTCGAGGCCGTGATGTCCAAACCAACAACTTGATTCCTCGCCGCACCTGGAGAAGCGTAAGATCGAGATCGTCGTTCCAGCAGGATTGAAAATGACTCTGGCCGCAATCCTTGCCGTTTACATTTTGAGCCTCGGATGGTTGTCGCCGAGCGTGCCCAGCTTCTCAGCACCCGTTCCGCAGCCGCAGGATCAACCGGTACAAAGTTCGCAGGCCAGCCAGCAACCGGCCACGTCCTCTGGGCAGACGCAGAATTCGACTAACCCGACCCAGCAACCTCCTAAGCCTCGGAAACAGCGCAAAAAGACCGTACCCGATTGCGCGAATTCTTCGAGTGCGGTGAAACCGGCGGCCGATGGCTCGAGCGATTCGAAGAAGCCATCGGATGTAGGCCTTCCGAATTCCGGTTCCGGTAATTCAGCGACGACGTCTTCGACGACGCAGAAGCCTTGCCCGCCTCCCAAGAAAGTGGTCCGCAACGGGGGAACGGATGAGCCCACAATCAAGCTTACGGGGGAAACCACCGCCGCCCAGGCGTCGCAGCAGCGCGCCACCACGGACCAACTCAATGCATCAACAGAAGAAAACCTGAAAAAAATCGCCGATCGCCAACTCGCTCTCAGCCAGCAAGAGATCGTGACCCAGATTCAACAGTTCATCGAGCAGTCCAAGCAAGCCGTCGCTGCAGGTGACCTGGAACGCGCCCATAATCTCGCGTTAAAAGCTCGTCTGTTGTCCGACGAGTTGTTAAAACCCTGAATTCAATCTCCCTGCTTGCAGCCCCGTTCCTAACATCAAGCATCCAAGTTTTGAAGAACCAGTTTTGAAGAACCGGTTTTGAAAACAAGAAAATCATTCCAGGTGCATGGCGAGGCCTCTGTTTGCCACTCAGCGCGAGCGGCGCGAAAGTGGATCGCCTTTAGTGATTTGGTTCGAACGTGCGAGAGAGGTTAGAGTTAAATCATTCATGCCCAGTCAGTTCAAATCAGCACTCCTAGCTTGTGTGTGTGTCGGTTTGGTATGTATCAGTGTGGGCTGGTCTCCCTGCTTAGCGCAGAATGATCGGACATCCGCGCCGAGTCCGGAACAATCGGGTTCCGCGAATCCGAGCACGTCCTCGACCACCGGGGAACAGCCCGCGCAGCCCGCTGCCGCAACCATCAACGGAACCGTGGTCGATCAGAGCGGAGCCATCGTCGCTGGAGCCCGAGTCACGATTGCCCCCGCAGACCGGTCGCCGAGCCTCGATGTTCTATCCGGCACCGACGGCGAATTCTTCTTTCCCCGCATCGCTCCGGGACCCTTCAAGCTAACCATCACTTCGGCAGGGTTTGCGCCGAAGACAATCTCTGGACTCCTGCATCCGGGAGAGATCCAGACGATCCCACAAATTGCGTTGGACGTTGCCTCCGCCCTCACCGAGGTAGATGTAGGAGTGTCGCGCATTGAAATCGCGGAAGAGCAGATTAAGGTGGAAGAGGGGCAGCGGGTGCTTGGCATTGTTCCAAATTTCTATGTCAGCTACATTCCTAACGCGGTCCCGCTCACTTCAAAACAGAAATTCAAGCTGGCGGCGAGATCAGTTATAGACCCCTTCAGCTTTTTAGTGGCTGGCGCGTCCGCGGGAGTCGAGCAGGCGCAGGGTCACTTCGTTGAATACGGCCAGGGCGCACAAGGTTATGCCAAACGCTTCGGCGCCAATTATGGCGACATCGCTTCGAGCACGTTCATTGGGGGCGCGATCTTCCCTTCTCTGCTCAAGCAAGACCCTCGCTATTTCTACAAAGGCACCGGCAGCACGCAATCACGGATTCTGTACGCGATCGCCAACTCGGTAATTTGTAAGGGCGACAATGGACACTGGCAGCCCGGCTACTCGAACATTCTCGGGAGTCTGGCCGCTGGCGGTATTTCGAACATCTACTATCCTTCCGACGATCGTAACGGCGCTGAACTAACCTTCGAAAACGCCGCACTCGGGATCGGATCGAATGCTGTCACCAATCTGCTGCAGGAATTTGTCATGCGCAGGTTCACTCCTAAGGCCAATAAACACGATTTGGCCAACCAGTGAGTAGCGAAGTCTAAGCGTGGCTCTAGCGCAGTCTGGAGCAGCCTTCACACTTGGTTTCGTCCGATGAATCGTCTTTCGCTCACTTCCCTTTCGCGCGCGCCACATTCACCTTGGTTAACAAGTCCTGGGACATAGCTTGCAACGGACCCGGAATCTTCACGGCCTCAATCAGCACCTCACGCGCGTCGCTTACCTTGTTGAGCTTGGCATAAGCAAAACCCAGCCGGTAAAGCGCAACTGAGTACTGCTGATCGTCTTGTCCCTTCAGCAGCGCCACCGCTGACTTCAATTCCGGAAGCGCCGGAGCCGTCTTGTCTTGCTTCATGTAGGCATATCCCAAAGTCGAATGCGCCACTCCTGCCGACAGTTTGCGCGACTTGTCGGCATCGGGCGCGTCCGCCTTTGCGACCGCGATCGCTTTCTGGGAGTAAGTAATTGCCTTGCCGAGATCGGCAGGCTTGCCGTCGTCAACGTAACTTCCCGCCAGCAACAATAACGCGGGCAGCGAATTGGGATTTGCCGCCAGAGTTTTTTCTCCATAGGCGAACAGCCGCGCCTGATCGTTCAACTGGCCCGGGCCCAGCGTGTACATGGCATAGCTCGAAACCTGATCTTGAAATTTCGAGTCCGGAAATGCTGCGGAGTACTTCTCGATCTCGGCCATCCGTTTCTTGGCATCGCTCTCGTCGGCAATCACATTGAAACCCGCCGACTCAAGAAAGTCGCATGTGTTTTTTGCTGCGCTCTGGTCCTCGGCCACCTGCTTGTTGAACTCTTCGTCGCTCATTCCCGCCGGCTTGGGCTGCTTGCTGATCGAGCTGCAAATTTCGCCGCCCTTCGCGGCATAGTCCATCAACTTTGCGTTGTCCTTTGCCTGCTGTGCGATGTTGGCCTGCGAGACGACGATATCCAAATTGCGTGGGCTGCCCACCAGAGCCTTGTCTCCATAGTCGAGTGCTTTATTGAAGTCGCCGGTGGTCTGGTACGCCTGCGAGATTTGCCAGTCGCCATAGGCCACCGCAGCCGGGTTCGACGCGTACTTCGCCACAAAATCCTGATACATCGTCAGCTTCTTCGCAGCGTCCGGCTCGTTCGAGATGGCTTGCAAATCATGGTCTTCAGGTGTGCCCGCGGGAATTACGATTTTGTCTGTCTGGGCACTGGCCTGTCCCGAGAGGAAGAGAGACGCGAGAAAAAGAAAACAGGAGACTAAATGCAGCAACCCTGCGTGGCGTTTCATACGTCACCTCCGCCGTAGACGAGAAGTGGAACGGCACTAGCAACAGCAGGCGAATCCTATCGCCGAATGCACTCCCATGCAAGAGCCGGGATCACCCGGCAACTATAAATGGCAATTTGCAATTATCTTCCTCTGTGTCTCCGTGCCTCCGTGGTAATGAATCCCGCCTGCACTTCCGCTAAAGTAGAGACATGCGTGCCATCCTCGGCCAGCGTCCGTTGCGATTTGTCTTTGCCGCCAACGTGATCTCCATGTTGGGCAGCGGGATGAATTCGGCCGCAGTGGCGTGGTATATCCTGCAGGCCACTCACTCCGAGATGGCGCTCGGCACCTTCGCCGTTTTGCAGACGCTCCCGGCGATGCTGATGCTTCCCTTCACCGGCGTCCTTATCGACCGCGAAGATCGCCGCTTGCTGGTCATGTGGCTCGACGCCGTGCGCGCCGTAATCATCGTGACCGTGGCCATTCTTGCCTTTCGACATCGCGTGCAGGTTTGGCAGCTTTATCTGATGAATACCCTCGTCGCCGCCGGTTTCTGGATGTTCTGGCCGACCATCACCGCGCTCATTCAGGAGCTCACGCCGGAGGGCGAATTCGTGCAGTCGAATACCTTTCTTCTGGCCGGCGTGCAGGGAGGATGGCTCATCGCCGGCTCGCTCGTTGGCTTCATGTACAACCATATCGGCCTGGGCGGCGTGTTGCTGATCGATGTTTCAACCTACGTAGTCTCGTTCGTTTGCTATTTCGCCGTGCGCAAAGGCCGTCACGTGGTGCTGCGACCGGAGGAATTGCGCGCCGACATTCGCGCCGCGGAAAGTCAGTTCCAGCGCTTCTGGCGCGAGATGCGGGAAGGGCTGCACTTCCTTCGGGATCATCGCGCCGTCGTGCTGCTCGGCATCAGTTGGGCGCTGTTTCTCGGAGCGATGATTACCGGGGTCGTAGTCACGCCGTCGCTGAGCGAGCGCACATTCCATGCGGGGGCGGTCGGTTACGGCTGGCTCAATGCCGGCTGGGGTACGGGGGCGTTCCTCAGCGCGTTGTACGCTCCCGCTATCATCGCGAGCCTGGGCGGGCGCCGCTCGGTTGCATTTTCCATGGCCCTGCTGTCGGCGTGCGTAGTCTGTGCGCCGATTTCGCACTGGCTGGTCGCGGCGATTCTGCTCTATGGAGTGATGGGCTCCGCACGCGGCGTCGGCGGCATCGCCATGAACACCAGCTTAATGGAAATGGTCCCGCCGCATTTGATGGGACGCGTGCAGAATGCTTTCTATTTTTTCGGAACGTTTTTACAGCTCGTGCTGGCGCTCGTCGTCGGCGCGGCAGCACACAAGATCGGACTGGTATCGGCATTCGCGATTCTGGCCTGCGTGTACGGATTGTCATTCATAGCGGCAAGCTGGCCGGTGGAAGTCGCGGATCCGGTGAGTGAGCTTTCCAAGTCGACTAATCAATGAAGCAGTATCGTGGAAGAGCGATTACGCGACACTGTGGAAGAGCGGCGCTTTAGCGCCGCGTAAGTCATCGAAACTCTATTGGGCTTTAGCCCCAGGGAAATGTCCGTGCAAATGGATTACAGAAACATCCGCAAAACTACCTGCCTGCTAATGCTCGCAGCCGTCCTGACGCTTCCTGAGCTAACCGCGCAATCGAATCCACTTGATCAGGCTAGAAGCCTCGTCCAATCGAGAACTTCAGCCGATCAGGCGAAGTCACTTTTGCAGCAGGCCATCGCCGCGGAGCCAAAGAATGCCGAGCCACACTTTCTGCTGGGTGAGATTCTCTACGCATTCGGCGACTTCGCAAAGGCGTCCGACGAGGCCCAGAAAGCCATCGGCCTCGACGATACCAAGTCGGATTATCACCTCTTGCTGGGAAATGCATTGAGCGGCCTGGTCGATTCCGTGGGCATGTTCAAGAAGATGTCGCTGGGCCGCCAGATGCGAACGGAATTTGAGAAAGCCGTCGCCGAGAATCCGAAGAATATTCCCGCGCGCACCGCGCTCGCGGAATTTTATGCGCAGGCTCCGTCGATGATGGGCGGAGGTATGGACAAAGCCACCGATCAGGTGAAGCAAATCGGCATTCTCGATTCAATCGAAGGCCACTACGCGGCGGCCACGGTTGACATCGATCAAAAGAAATTCGCCGAGGCAGAACAGGAATATAAAACAGCAATTACCGCCGATCCCAAGCGCGCACGATCCTACTCGCAGCTCGCTTTCGTTTGTATCTTCGAAAAGAAAGATTCCGAGGCCCCCGCCCTTTTCAGAAAGGCGGTTGAAGTGGATGCCGAGTTTCTGCCGGGATATTTCGGCGTCGCACGCTCGGACCTACTGAGTGGCCAGAATTTCGAAGAAGCCGAGCGCTACCTCAAGAAATATCTAACCCGCTGGCCCGAGGAAGGCGATCCCTCGCTCGCCAACGCTCACTGGCGCCTGGGCCAGGTCTACGAGAAGCAAGGCAAGAAGGATCTGGCGGTCGCAGAATGGCAGGAAGCGCTGAAACTCGCGCCAAACTACAAAGCCGCTCAGGAGTCCCTAAAAGCCGCAGGAAAGTAGCCTGTTAATCAACCACGTGGGGACAGCCGCCCTCGGCTGTCCCTCGAGCGCAGCTCGACTCTTTTCTGCCGCGCAGCGAGTGCTGCGTGGTCAACCACCACCCTCCGCTGTTATTCTTTCCCATTCCAAGGAGCACTCATGTCCGCTGATCTGCAGGGCCGTAACGCTGTCGTCTTCGGAGTCGCCAACAAGCGCTCGATCGCCTGGTCCATCGCGCAAGGACTGCACGCCGCCGGCATGAAGCTCGCCATCACATACCAGAACGAGCGCCTGGAGCAGGAGGCCAAGGATCTGATTCTCTCCCTGCCCGGCGCCGAAGGCTACATGTGCGACGTGAGCAAGGACGAAGAAATCGCCCGCCTCTTCGCCACGCTCAAAGAGCGGCACGGCAAGCTGCACACGCTGGTTCACTCCGTCGCCTTCGCCCCCGCCGACGAACTCAAGGGAGACTTCGTCAACACTACGCGCGAAGGCTTTCGCATCGCGCTTGATGTGAGCGTCTACTCGTTGATCGCCGTGGCCCGCGCCGCAGCACCTTTGATGGAAGACGGCGGTTCGATCCTCACGATGACCTACTACGCATCAGAGAAAGTTGTCCCGCGCTACAACGTGATGGCTGTGGCCAAGGCAGGCCTTGAGTGCAGCGTGCGTTATCTCGCGTATGAGTTAGGCAAGAAAAATATTCGGGTAAATGCCATCTCGGCAGGACCGATCAAAACCCTTGCCGCACGCGGCATCGCCGGCTTCAGCGACATGCATAAGACCCACGCCGAACGCGCTCCGCTCGGCCGCAACGTCGACGTGAACGAAGTTGGCTCGACCGGAGTTTTTCTCGCCTCCGATGCCAGCAGCGGCATCACCGGCGAAGTGATTTACGTGGACTGCGGGTATAACATTATGGGGTTCTAGTATGAATCAGATTCGAGAGCAATTGCACCGACTGATAGACGGCCTGCCAGACCGTGCCTTGGAGCATGCGAGGACCGCGCTTGTCTATTGTGGCGATCCGGAAAAGCAGCGCATGAACATAGAGGACGCCAAGCGGCGGGCCAAGGAGAACTCAGAGCGGAGCCTGCGAAAACACGCAGAAAAAGCTGGCCACGGCTTCATTTCGGGGATCGGCAGCGGCGGAGGGCAAACTTTTGCCGACGGCAATCACCACAGCTCAATGATCGCCTTCGAGGATGGAAAAGACGCCACTTATCATCTGTACGTATATCGTGGAACTATGTTCGAGGTCATCGAAACCATCGAGACGTCCGAGAACGGTCAGCGGCTTATTCGGCGCGAACGAATTAAAAGAATCGACGGCAATGAGCAGGTTCTGACAGCAGAGCTACCTGTATCACCAAATTCATAGCTTGGCCAACCGATCTTGACCGCTGGGTGCCCCGTTTCTCGCGTCTTTTGCGAGAAGCGGGATTCCACGAACGCTTGCCGATTGGGATTTTCGACTTCCACTCTCAGTGGGATAATTAACGAGTGCGATCCAATCGGTTGATCTTCTGCCTCTTCGCCGCCGCCATCCTCTTCTCGACGGTGCGCGAGTGGAGCGCTCCGGTAGCGTGCGCGCGGTCGATTTTGATTCCCGCGGCACCGCACCGCCTAAGCCGCTAGATGCTCAGGACCTAACTCTGCTAGAGGTATTGCAGCCACCAATCGCTCTTCCGCGCCTTGAGCGCAGCAAACCACCGGCATGCGGGATAAAGCAGCAGGATCGCGATCGCCCACACCAGGTAAAGAAGCGGAAGGCTCCAGACATAACCTTGCGGCGGCTGCGGATTGCCCATGGGATGGTTGGTGAAGAGCCAGGGGCTGACCACTCCCAGCCGAATCATCGACACCACAAGAGCGAGTGCATGGATCAATGGGATGTGAAGCATATAGAAGAAGAACGGCACGCGTCCGAAAACCGTGATTCGCGGGGCGACTGCACCACCGAAGCCCTCGAGCAGCGGGATCAGCGCGATGATCGGGCCGAGTGTCATCAACAGGAAACACAGCGACGCCGGGTACTTCGTGGTGTTCAGGAACGATAACAACGCCGGCATGGGCGGCGCGCCGTTACGTCCCATCGCGGCAGCGTGCCACGGGCGCGGGTCTCCGTATACGTTGAACCCACGCAGCACGAGGAACAGAGCGATGGCCGAGAGTCCGATGGTCAGGCAGAGGCGATTTCTTCGCGCTGCGTCCAGGGTCAGGATTCTGCCGAAGGCATAACCGGCCGCCATCACTCCGATCCACGGAATGATCGAATAAAGCACGATGAGGTAGGGGCCGTTGGGGCCAAACTGGATCGGTCCGGCGAAGAATCCAACATAGAAGATTTTCCAGAGACCGGAGAGACGGTTTTGGTCGAGGCCATCGAGCAGCTTGCCCATCTGGGAATCCATCAGATTGTGACCGGCGATGATGACCATACCGATTGCGCCCACCACAGGCGGTGGCAGTTTCACCAATCCGGCCATCAGGATCAAGCAGCAGCCAATGACCCAGATGACGCCTGCCATTTCGTAATGCATAAAATCAAAATTGAAAGTCCAGGCTACCCGGAGAAATGTGAATTCAAGAAAAATGAGCCAGATGCCGCGGATCAGCAGATACCGTGACACGTCAGCATGCTTGCGAGCGTAGAAGAAGATGCTGGTCCCGGCTAGGAAGAGAAATGCCGGCGCACAGAAATGCGTGATCCAGCGCGTGAAAAAGACCCCCGGCGTGGGGCCGCCGGCAGGAACGCCCGAATAGACTCGCACGTGATCGATTGCCATCAGGATCATCACCGCACCGCGGATGAGATCGATGGATCCGATCCGGGATTTCGGCGCGCTATCGACCGCGAGCGGAGTCGGATAAAGGGCAGCACTCATGATTATGGTTGGAACTGCCGGAGCATGGTCATGCGCCCTCGCTCCGCCGATGGGACGATAACATGCGTCAAGAAACTCGCGCAATCCAGAATTGCGATCTATTCCAAAGCTCTAATGGATGATCTGAATCCTTCGCCCGAATTCGCCATCCCGCTCCAGCGCAATCTCCACATCCCTCTCACGCACAAACCGGGGGAATTTCTCTCCCCACTCGATCAGCAGGATGCCGTTGCTGTCGGCCCGCAGATCGTCCAAGCCGAGCGTCTCCAACTCCCGCTGCGTATCGATACGATAAAGATCGATGTGATAAAGGTTGGCTCGCGGACTGCGATACTCGTGCACCAGCGTGAAGGTGGGACTGGTGACGTCTTCTTCTTCCGCGGCCTCGAAGCCAGCGGCGATTCCCTTGACCAGCGTGGTTTTTCCCGCGCCGAGATCGCCGCGCAGCAGAACTAGCTTCGGCGGCGTCAGCATTTCGGCCAGCATGCGGCCAAAGGCGATCGTCTCCTCGGCCGAATGTGTGGTGATCTCCCGCGTCATCTCGCAGCCCGGTCGCAGCATGGTTCACAGACCACGACCAGTATAGCGAGAGCGCGCTAGATCGTCCTTGGCACGTTGACCAGTGAGGATTTTCCGAGCCAGCTTCGGTCGGCCACATGATCCAGCGAAGTCCGCAGGCGGCGGTTGTCGTCATCCTCAAGCGCGACGAAGCGAAATGGCTGCAGCACACCGGCTGTCGTCTTGCGCATGGGGCCGAGGATTTCGGCCATGCCGTGTACGGGGCCCGAATGCGTCTGAAATGCAAGTTCGACGAAGGCACCGGCGCCGAGCGCACGCGGCAATTGCAATAGCCCGCCCGTTGCCGAAATGGATTGGAGTTTTGCTTTTGTACGCCGGCCGTCTTCTAATCGGATCGCAGCCAGGACAGATTCGCCAAGCTGGACCCGGGCCGCGCGCCTCGATGGGTGCGGTTGGGGGAAGTGGGTCATAAGCTGATGTAACTATCGCACTGCAAAGCAGTAACTAATAGATTACGGAAGCAGATGACCGAACTCCCGTGGTGCTGGCTGGGTTTGGAGGGTACAAGTCCCTGCGACATCGGTATTTAGCGTGATGTTAACTGTTTGGATAATGTACCGGTGCTTAGGGTCGTTTGCGCTAAGCAACAACGCGAGTACGAGCAATTTCTTGTTCGAAGCATCCCCGTTTAAGATGTTGCCTTCCGCCATCCAGGTATTCGGAGAAGACTATGCGTTCTTTTTCGTTCTTAATTCCGGTTTTTGCTTTACTCGCAGTCGTGCATTCCCAGGGCCAGGTGCCTGCGCAGACAACTGCTCCGCTCCGTGTGGGTATTGTTGGCTTGGTTCACGGGCACGTCCAAGGATTTCTCGATCACTCACTTCACAGTCCATTGATTGAGATCGTCGGCATTGCCGAACCCGATGAGAAACTCGCATCACAATATGCTGCCCACTACGGCTTCGACCACAGCTTGCTGTTTTCAAAGCTGGAACAGATGCTCGACCGAACCCATCCGCAGGCGGTTCTCGTCTACACAAATACTTATGACCATCGACGCGTCGTGGAAGTCTGCGCCCGGCGCGGCGTACACGTGATGATGGAAAAGCCTCTCGCGGTCAGCCTCGACGACGCGCTCGCAATAAAAAAGGCCGCCGACCTCGGCAAGATTCAGGTTCTCGTCAATTACGAGACCACGTGGTACGCCAGCAACCGCGCCGCCTACGATCTGGTGCATGAGCATGCGTTGGGCGAGGTACGCAAGGTTGTCGTCCACGATGGCCACAGCGGCCCCAAGGAAATCAATGTGGCGCCGGAGTTCTTCGCGTGGCTCACCGATCCAAAACTGGACGGCGGAGGCGCGCTCTTTGATTTCGGATGCTACGGCGCCGATCTGATGACCTGGCTAATGGATCGGAAACGCCCCGAAACGGTGACGGCCGTCACGCAACAGATCAAACCCGAGATTTACCCGCACGTGGATGATGAAGCGACCATCGTTCTCACCTATCCGAAGGCTCAGGCCATCGTGCAGGCATCGTGGAATTGGCCCTTCGACCGCAAGGATATGGAAGTTTACGGGAAGACTGGATACGTAATCACCGTCAAGCGGGATGACATTCGTGTGCGGCGCGCGGGTGGCCAGGAAGAGCAGATCGCCGGCAAGCCGCTTCCCGAGCCTTACGACAACTCGCTATCCTACTTAAAAGCTGTCGTGATGGACGGAATGAAGCCAGACGGACCGTCATCTCTAGATACGAATGTCACCGTGACGGAGATTCTCGACGCCGCACGACGCTCCGCTGCTTCAGGAAAGACCGTACGTTTGCCAGCTTCGAGATAAGCGGCGCAGGTGTGAAAATGGGTGGTGAAACCGGGTTGCGCGAGCGGCCGCATCAGCCGCCCCAGCGGACCAACTTTTCGTGAGCCATCTCCCGAGTGCGCTGGAAAGCTTGAGACAGTCCGTGTAACAAATCCGTCGCCACCAGCGAATGCTCGCCGAACTTCTCACGCGCCACGTCTCCCGCCAGCCCGTGCAAATGCACCGCCCCGAGCACTGCCCGAAAAGCATCTTTCGGATGCTGCGCGATCACCCCCGCAACCATCCCCGTCAGAATATCTCCTGTTCCGCCGGTCGCCATGCCGGGATTCCCCGTCGTATTCACCCACGCTTCACCGTCCGGCTGAACCACCAATGTGCGATGGCCTTTGAGCACGACAATCAGCTCATGCCCGCGCGCGAACTTGCGCGCCACTCCCAATCGATCCTTCTGCACATCGGCAATCGTCAGTCCTGCCAGGCGCGCCATTTCTCCGGGATGCGGAGTGATCACCAGCGTGCGGCCTTTTCCGTTCAATTCATCCGTGCGGCCTTCGAAGGCATTCAGGCCATCGGCGTCGAGCACGATTGGAATTTGAAGCTTCGCAATCGAACTCCGCACCAGCGCCGAGGTCTGGGGCTCCCGTGATATCCCAGGCCCGATCGCCACAACGGTCTTCCCTTTCGCCAACTCGACGATTCGATCCTGCGCGCTGGCCGAAATCGTGCCCGAGTCCGTCTCGGATAACGGCTCAGTCATCAACTCGGGATGAAATCCGGCCACGGTCGGCAGCGCGGATTTTGCCGTCGCTACTGTCGACAAGCCCGCGCCTGAGCGAAGCACGGCCATGCCCGCCATCGCTACCGACCCGGCCTTGCCGAATGATCCTCCGATAATCAACACATGTCCGTAGCTGCCCTTGTTCGACTCCGCCGGACGTGGCGCGACCGCGGCCGCAAGATCGCGCGCGGTGATCAAATTCAGCTGCAACGTTGAAACGACAGCCTCTTCGGGGGAGCCGATCTCAGCCACGATCGTCGGACCGTCGGTGAACAGACTGAAAACGTGCGCCGGGCGCGGCGCTGTGAAAGTAACGATGGCATCGGCACGAGCAAGCGTCCCCGATTGTGGACTCATCGCGTCGGCGTCGGCGCCGGAGGGAATATCCACCGCGATCACGGGAACATGGCTCACATTCATGACGCCGATCGCTTCGGCGTAAAGTCCGGTTACTGGGGGCTTGAAACCAGTGCCCAGCACGGCGTCTACATACAAGTCAGCCTTTAATGCAAGCTGCAGTCGCTCACTCTTCAGCTCTTCGCCGGACCGCACCACGATTGCCTCACCCGGCAGCTGCCCGAACACAACGGCCGCATCGCCGCGCAGTTCGCCGGGATTTGCCAGCAGAACGACCTGAACCTTCTTTCCGCGCTCATGCAGCCTCCGCGCCGCCACGAAGCCATCGCCGCCGTTGTTTCCCTTACCGCAGAAAACCACGATGCGTTCAGCCGCGGCATGTTTCGCCAGAACAAAATCCGCAACAGCACAGCCGGCATCCTCCATGAGCGTGAGCGAAGGCACGCCGAAGCGCTCGCTGGTCGCACGGTCGATGGCTCGCATCTCTTCGGCGGAAACGATTTTCATAAAGGCGTCGTTAGTCGTTAGTCGTTAGCAATTAGCCGTTAGCAATTAGCAAGACGCCATTACGCACAAGCCGCACTTTGCGAACGACTATCGACTAAGGACTAACGACCGATCTTAAAACAAAAAGCTCTCCGCAGGTGCGGAGAGCCTTGTCGAACTTACTGATCACTCATCACTGACCGCTGCCTTTTGTCAGTGCCTGCACCCGGCTATGCTTTACTCCATAAGTGAAGTACACGATCAAACCGATTCCGAGCCAGCCGATTAACCGTATCCAGTTCCACTTCCCCAGGTTCAGCATCATGTATCCGTTCGCGAGCACGCCCAGGATTGGAATCAGCGGCACCCACGGCGTACGAAACGGCCGCGGCTGGCTGGGATTGGTATAGCGCAGCACCATCACGGAAATCGACACAATCACAAAGGCCAGTAACGTACCGATGTTTACCATCTTTCCAATTTCGTCGATCGGGGTCACACTGCCCACAATCGCAGCCAGCAGACCTACCAGAATCGTATTCTTCCAGGGTGTACGAAACTTCGGATGGATCGCGGCGAAGAACTTCTTGGGCAACAGTCCGTCATTCGCCATCGAATAAAGCACACGCGTTTGCCCCAGCAGCATCACCAGCATTACGCTCGTCAGTCCAGCCAGCGCGCCCAGCGTAATGATGTTCGCGGCGATGGGTAAGCCCCGGTCCAGGAATGCAACCGCCACCGGCGCCTCGATATTAATTTGTTGCCAGTGCACCATGCCGGTCAGCACGCCGGCCACGGCAATATATAAGACCGTGCAAATGGCCAGCGAGGCGATCATGCCGATCGGCAAGTCGCGTTGCGGATTCTTCGCCTCCTGCGCCGTGGTCGAAACAGCATCGAAGCCGATGTAGGCGAAGAATATGTAGGCCGCGCCCTGCCAGATCCCGTTCAAGCCATGCGGCGCATAGGCGTGCCAGTCCATGCCCCAGTTGGCGCGGTTGACATAGTGAGCACCAAGCCCGATCACGAAAAGCACGACCGACACTTTAATCACAACGATAGTTGCGTTAAACCGCGCGCTCTCCTTGATACCGACCACCAGAATGGCCGTAATCACCAGCGCGATGAGGAAGGCCGGAAGATTAAAGCCGATCTCCGATCCAAACAACTGCGGCGCTCCCAGAAGTTCGTGCGCCCGCTGCAACAGTTCCGGAGATTGGGCGCTAATGATCGCAGTCACTTTATCGAGGAACGCTTGCGTCGTTGTCCCCAGCGAGGGATCCGTGGCCTGCGCCATCTGCCGGGCGATGACATTTTCCGCCGTCTTCAGTGCAGTCCAGTGATCGTAGGCCAGCCACAGCGGCATCTTTATATGAAAGATATTCAGCAATTCGATGAAGTGATTCGACCATCCGGAAGAAACCGTGCTGGCCCCCATCGCGTATTCGAGCGTGAGATCCCAGCCAATGATCCAGGCGAGCAACTCTCCAAGCGTGGCGTAAGCGTACGTGTAAGCGCTGCCAGCCAGAGGAATCATGGCTGCAAACTCGGCATAACAGAGCCCAGCAAAGGCACAACCTAACCCGGAGAGGACGAACGACAATGTGAGCCCCGGACCGGCATACTGCGCGCCCAGCCCGACCATTACAAAGATGCCCGCACCGATGATGGCGCCCACGCCCAGCGCGGTAAGCTGGAAGACGCCCAACGTCCGTTTAAGGCTGTGTCCGCCAGTCTCGCCGGCTTCTTCCATGAGCAGGTTCATGGGCTTTGTTGCGAACAGATTCGCCATGCGTCTCGTTTCTCCTTGGTGGCTACGCGGATTCGCGCCTTGCGCCCGCACCCTTCGACCATGCGTAATACACTGGAATCCCGACCAGAACAACAATCAGACCCGGCCAGGTGTACTGCGGTTTGTAGCGCAATAGTACGACATCGATGAATAAAGCCATCACAATATAAATTGCCGGTAATACCGGGTAGCCTATCGCGCGGTAAGGGCGCTCGGCATTGGGATGCGTCCGCCGCAGCACAAACAGCCCCACGATTGTCAGCATATAGAAGACGAGCACGGCGAAAATAATGTAATCCAGCAGTTGCCCGTAGCTGCCCGAGATGCAGAGCACACAGGTCCACACCATCTGCACCATCAGCGAAACCGCCGGCGTCTTGTACGTGGGATGCAGCCTGGCAACGCTGCGGAAGAAGAGACCGTCTTTCGCCATGGCATAGTAAACCCGGGCGCCCGAGAGAATCAGCCCATTGTTACAGCCGAAGCTCGAAATCAAGATTGCCGCCGCCATCAGCAGGCCACCAGCCGCACCGAACATCTGCGTCATGACGGCAGTGCCAATACGCTCCTCAGAGGCATATTTGATTCCGCGCCCCAGAATCGTGGCTGCGTTCGCAGTTCCATCAAGCGGCAGTGCCATCAGGTAAATGAAGTTGCACGCGATGTAGAGGGCAATGACAATCCCCGTTCCCATCGCCAGGGACAACGGCAAGTTGCGGCTGGGATTCTTGATTTCCCCTGCGGTAAAGGTAACGTTGTTCCATGCATCGGAGGAAAATAGAGAACCTACCTGCGCAACCGCCAGAATGGTTAGCGCACCGACCATCACCACCGGCCCGCCTACGCCCACTTGCACGGCGTGCTCAGCGCCGAGTCCCGCGTTCCGCCAGAAATTCGCACCAAAGTTCGCCGCCAGGGCTTGAGCATTTCGCCCCAGCGCCAGCCCAAACAATACCAACCCCAAGAGTGCCGAGACCTTGGCCGCGGTAAAAACGTTTTGAATCATCGCTCCGGTTTTTAGGCCGAAGATATTGACCACGGAGAGAAAAATTACCAGCAGGATGGCGACCAGGTTCTGGGTGTTGATGCCGACATCCATGTTGCCCAAAACCATTGGCCCCACGTGAATTGGCGGAACTTTCCAGAGATGGAGAATCCAGTGGGAGGAAGAAACCGCGGGAAAGAAAACTCCGAGAAACTTGCCGAAAGCCACGCCCACAGCGGCGATCGTACCGGTCTGAATTACAAGAAAAAGCGTCCAGCCATAAAGAAAACCCCAGAGCGGCCCAAGCGCTTCACGCAGGTAAACATATTGCCCGCCGGCCCGCGGCATCATCGCGGCCAGCTCGCCATAGCTGAGCGCGGCGACGATGGTCATGAACCCGGCAACGGCCCACGCGCCGATGAGCAGCGCGGGCGAATCCACTTCGCGGGCAATCTCCGCCGACACGATAAAAATGCCCGAGCCGATCATCGACCCCATGACCAGCATGGTGGCGCTAGTCAGGCCCAACTCCTTGACCAGTTCCTTATCTTGATGGCTGTGAATTTCCCAGTCCGTCGATGCGGTCGGGGTTGTTGGCGTGCTCAGAAAACCTCCTCACTCTCTGTCATCCTGAGCGGCGTTCTGTGCCGCGAAGGACCTTTGCAAATTTGCCGTTGCACGCCGAAAATGCGTAGGTCCTTCGCTTCGCTCAGGATGACAATCCAAAAGCCATATTTTCAGCGCTTGAGAACTTTACCTCAATATGCGGAAAAATTCCTCTGCTGATTTGCGGGGCTCCCGTAACAGATCGGATATCACGGCTACGGAATCGGCCCCGGCTTCGATTACGGAAGCGGCGTTGGCACGGGTAATCCCTCCGATGGCCACCAGCGGCTTTCGGGTCAACCGCCGCGCCTGGCGCACGCCTTCAAGGCCAACGACCGGATCGGGCTTGTGTTTGCTTGACGTGGAAAATACCGGTCCGATGGCAAGGTAATCAGCTAAAGTGAGATCGGCCTCACACAGTTGCTCCGGATTGTGGGTTGAGACTCCCAACCGCCGCCCCGACCCGATAATCCTCCGCACCGACTCGGGCGACAAGTCATCCTGCCCAACATGCACGCCGTCAAACTCCGCGACGAGGCATAAGTCAGCGCGATCGTTCATGATGAGCTTTGCTTTTTTGCCTAGGCGCCGCTTCAATTCCCGCGCCTGCTCCAGCATGATCCGCGCGTTGCCGGATTTGTTGCGGTATTGCAGCAGCGTACACCCCCCGGCGACAAATTCCTCCGCCGTCATAAACATGGCCTCGACACCGGAAAAACGGCCTGCGTCGAGAATCGCATAAAGGCGTGGGAAAGCGATCATAGGCGCATGAGTTCTTGAGCCACACATCAGGAGTGATCATCCATCCGTGTAGCAGTGCGCCTCACCTGCATGTGCGCACACCGGAACGATTCAAGGTTTCTTATCGGCGGCGATCATCAGACGCCCCCGTTCCAGAATCTCCTTCGGAAAGGGACATGACTTGCGCGTCTTGCGATTGAGATGAACCGCCGTAAGCGTGGTAGTCGCGGCGACAACCTGCGTCTCTTCGTTCCGCATCTCGTGATAAAACCGGATGACCTTCTCGCGTACTTCCAGTACTCTGGACCGGATTGTGATCAGATCCCCCGCGAACAGCTCCTGCTTATATGTTGTGTCCTGTTGTACACCAGCCATCCCCCGCAGATTCTCGCGCATGTACGAAGGAGTAATTCCGATCTCCTGGAACAAATGCCACGTCGCTTCGTCGAATCTGGCGGTATACCACATCACGTTCATGTGCCCCATGTGGTCGCAATGCGATGGGCGCACGACTCCGCGGGCCGTGAGGAGCGCCTTGTGAGGCACCTCAACTTCCTCCGAAGGCTTTGGTTTCCTCTTCAATCTTTGGCACCGTTCTTCCTTAAGAATCTCTCAATAAACCCCGTATCAAACTTCCCTGCGCGAAAATCCGGATCAGCCAGAATCTTTCGGTGCAGCGGAATCGTCGTGTACACGCCTTCGACGATAAACATCTCCAGAGCTCGCGCCATCCGCGAAATGGCCTCGCTACGATCTTTGCCGCGTACGACCAATTTGGCGATCAGCGAATCGTAATAAGGAGGAATGACGCCCTCCGCATAGGCTGCGGTATCCACGCGAACGCCGGTGCCTCCGGGCGGATTGAACGCCGTGATTTTCCCCGCCGACGGGGTGAACTTCTCGGGATGTTCCGCATTGATGCGGCACTCTATGGCGTGCCCGCGATGCACGATTGGCCCCAGCAGCACCTCGCTCATGCGCGCCCCGGCAGCGATCATGATCTGGCTCTTCACCAGATCAACATCCGTCACCATCTCGGTCACCGGATGCTCTACCTGAATTCGCGTATTCATTTCGATGAAGTGCAGCTTGCGATCCTGATCCATCAAGAATTCAATCGTTCCGGCATTCGTGTAGCCGATGTCAGACAGCGACTTGCACAAGACCGCGCCAATCTGGTCGCGCAACTCGGGCGTGACCTGGGTCGAAGGCGACTCCTCCAGCAATTTCTGGTGCCGCCGCTGGATCGAACATTCGCGCTCACCGAGGCTCACCACGTTGCCGTGCTCATCGGCCAACACCTGGAACTCGATGTGCCGCGGGTGCTCGACGTATTTCTCCATGTAGAGGTCGCCGTTGCCGAAGGCTCCAGCCGCCTCAGACTGCGCGGCCCTGAATAACGCCGGCAGCTCATCCTCGCTGCGCACGATCCGCATGCCGCGTCCGCCGCCGCCGGCCGAGGCTTTCACAATCACCGGAAAGCCCACCTGCCGCGCCCATTCCACCGCTTCGCCTTCGGAGGCAATGATGCCATCCGACCCCGGCAGAATCGGCACGCCCGCCTGTTTCATGGCCGAGCGCGCTTTTTCTTTCTCGCCCATCAGGCGGGTCACTTCCGGTCGCGGCCCAATGAACTTGATGCCGCTGGTCTCGCATACCTCGGCGAAGTTGGCGTTCTCTGCCAGCAATCCGTACCCAGGATGGATCGCGTCCACGTTGGCGATCTCCGCCGCGCTGATCACGGCGGGAATATTCAGGTAACTCTGCGCCAGTTGTGGGGGCCCGATGCAAATGGCTTCATCGGCAAAGCGGACCGGCAGCGAATGCCGGTCGGCCTCGCTGTAAATCGCCACCGTGCGGATGCCCAGCTCCTTGCACGCGCAAATCACGCGCAGGGCAATTTCTCCGCGATTCGCAACCAGTATCTTCTTGAACATTTCAGATCAAATGTGGGAACAAAGGCAGGGCATTTTGTAATTGGGTAATTTAGTAATTTGGTAATTGAAAATCATGAAGGCTTTTCAAATTACAAAATTACTCAATTTCGGTCGGCTTCACTTCGGCCTTATAGAAAACAGCTCCTGCCCATACTCAATTGGCTGGCCGTTGCTCCCCATCTTTTTCACGATTTCGCCGGCCACATCCGACTCAATCTCGTTTAAGAGTTTCATTGCTTCAACGATGCACAGGACCTGACCAACCTCCACCGTATCGCCGACCTTGACGAACGGAGGAGCGCCGGGCGACGGCGCCTCGTAAAACGTTCCAACGATGGGAGACTTCACCACGTGCAGGTTTTCTGCCGGTGCGGCTTCGACCGGGGCAGGAACCGCAGGAGAAGAAGATACGGCCGGTGCCGCGCTGGAGGTTTGCCTCGGCTCCGGAATAGACCCCGCCATGGGCCGATGCATCTCTGGGGACGCATACACGACGGTGTGCGCTCCGGCGCGCTTGATCTTCACCTTGACGTCGCCGCGTTCCAACTCAAACTCGGCAATGTCTTTTTCGATTAAGAACTCGATGAGTTCCTTCAGCTCTTTTTGATTCATTCGTATCGGTGGGACTGCAAGCTTCGGGTCTTGGGTCTCAGGTCTTAGGCGCTAGGTATTAGGCCTAGCTGGCGCCAGAGATCGAGAGCCCAAGACCCAAGACCTGACACCTAAGACCTTTCCCTAAATTGCCAAAAAATCCTTGCTGGTCGGAGTCAGCACTTCGCAGCCGCCTTCAATAACGGCCACCATATCCTCGATCCTCACACCCCATTTGCCGGGAAAATATACTCCCGGCTCAATCGTGATGACCATACCCGGCTGCAGCAACTCTTTTTGCCCGGCCGCAACTCTCGGCGCTTCGTGGATTTCCAACCCCACGCCATGCCCGGTCGAATGGGTAAAATATCGTCCCAAGCCAGCTTTGCGGAATACCTTACGCGCTGCCGCATCGACCTCGCCCACGCTCACGCCCGGCCGCACTGCGGAAATAGCAGCCTCTTGCGCTTCCCTCACCGCTTCGTACGCCAGGCTGGCCGACTTTGCGCTTGCGCCAGAAGCTGAGCCAACCCACACAGTACGGGTTTGGTCGGAACAATAACCAGCGAGTATAACACCGAAATCGCAGACCACGAACGCGCCAAGTGGGATGGGCTGTTCGGAAGCCCGACCATGAGGCAACGCCGACCTCGCTCCCGAAGCAATAATGGTGGGAAACGACATTTCCGCCGCGCCCGCCCGCCGCGCCGCGTACTCCATTTCCGCTGCCACTTCCGTTTCCTTTGTACCCGGACGCAGTACCTCGAGCGCCCGGTCGAAGAGAGCCGCTCCTAACCGCACCGCCGCGCGGATTTTCTTCAACTCATCCGCATCCTTCACCATCCGCAGGCGCTCTACCAGGGCTGGAGCGTTTCGAAGCCGGATGCCCGAGGGCAGAACATCCGCCAGACGCTTTCGTTCGGCGACGGTTATATGTTCGGATTCGATTCCAATCGTCCAAGACCGCGAATTCTTCCGGCGAACTCCTACCCACTCCCCGAGCGCGTTCAGCAGCGCCTCGCGCGCGATCACCACCTTTGCGCCCTTCACCTCTTCGCGGCCCTGCGTATCGTAGCGAACGTCCGTCAAGAAAACGCTTTTTGTCTCCGCCACCAGCAGCAAACCGGCGCTTCCGGTAAATCCGCAAAGATATCGGATGTTGGGAAGATGACTGACCAGCAACGCATCGAGGCCGGTGGAAGCAAGCCCCTCCCGCAGTTTCTTCTGGCGTGCAAGGAAGTTCATTGGGCTGAGTTTAACAGGCGAAAGCTAGGCGCGAGTACCCAGTACCTAGTATCCAGTACCCAGAACTCGAATCCGGCGGTTGAGGAGTTTCCGGAACTCGGTAGTTGGTACTGGGTACGGGATACAAGCTTGCCAAAAAACAAACCCGCCGGCCCTGACAGGTTCTTCAGGACCAGCGGTTTTAAATCTTCAACCGCGCTGCTACGTCTCAGCCGTTATGTCTGAATGATTCGCGGCGTGATGAAGAAGATCAGCTCCTGGTTGGAAGTCTGAACTTGAACGTGCTTGAACAGGTTGCCCAGGATCGGAATATTTCCCAGCAGGGGCACCTGATCGACGTTGATGGAGTTCTGCGTTTGGATGACGCCGCCGATCACCACCGTGCCTCCGTCGGTCACCAGCACCTGCGTGGTTGCCTGCTGCGTGATCAATTCGGGGTTGCCCTGCACTTCCTGGCCGAAGTTCGGCGTGGTGTTTTCCACGTCGACGTTCAGGAAGATGGTGTTCTCCGAAGTAATCTGCGGAGTCACCGTCAAGCGCAGGAACGCATCCACGTAAGTCACGGTTGGCGGACCGCCCAACTGCGCCTGCGTCACGATGGGCACGCGCACGCCCTGCTTTACCAGGGCCTGGATATTGTTTTGGGTTACAACCCGCGGCCGCGACAGAACTTTCAGCAGGCCGCGCGATTCCGCCATCGAAAGCACGGCATCAATTCGCACGGTGTTGCTGGCGTTCAGGAACGTGAACCCGCTGGTCGGAGAAGTGACGCCCAGGTTAGAGAACAAGGGGATCGTGGATCCCGTGGATGTGCCGGTACCCGGCACAGTGATATAACCCGGGGTTAAGCCACTGACCGTCGTGGGAGAGGTTCCAGCAGTAGAGTTTCCGCCGATCGCGCTGTGGCCATCACCCCAGCCGAAGCCGAGCTGCGTGCCGATGTCGCGCGCGAAGGTGCGGGTTGCCGCGACCACACGCGCCTCAATTTCCACTTCCTGCGTCTTGCGGTCAAGCTGCGTCAGCAGGCGGTCAATGATGGGAATCACTTTTGGAATGTCGTTGACTATTACGGCATTGGTACGTTCATCCGCAACCACATCGCCACGCTGCGAGAGGAACTTCTTTACCGTGATAATCACGTCTTTCGCGTGAGCATAGCTCAGGAAACGCGTGACCGAAACTTTCTCCACGGCCAGCGCTTCTGATTCGATCTGGGCGCGCCGTCCGTCCGCTTCTTTTTTCAGCGTATCGACCGTGGCGATGCGCAGAACGTTGCCCTCCAGCTCGCGCGCCAGGTCGTTGTTCTTGAGCACGATGTCCAGAGCCTGATCCCACGGCACGTCATCCAACACAATCGTCAGAGTTCCGTGTACGTTAGGATCGAGCACTACATTTAGGCCGCTGATTTCGTGGATCAGACGGAAAAAGTCTTTCAGGTCCACGTCTTTCAAGTTCACCGAAATCGGCTCGCCCGTGTACTTGGGGCCGGCTGCGACAGGTGCTTGTCCAGCTTGCGACTTCTGCTCGGCCGCGAGATTTACGGCTGGCTGAATTCCGGTGCTGGAAGAAACGCTCTGCGAAGCTTGGGCAGCATTCATGCTCACCGGCAGAAGTTCCGCAGCGGTCTTGTCGGAGAATTTCGCCGCCGCTTCCTGAGCTCGTCCGGCTGGTTCGTCCTTGTCAATTGTAGGAGCGGCCTTCGCGCTGTAAGTCGGCTCGACGAACACAAAATCGCTCGACGCGGCTGCAGCCTCGGGCTTTTGCGCCGCAACCGGCTCTGCTTTCGGCGTCACTTCCGTCTTCGCCGTGTTCATTTCAGCCACGCGCGACGCAAACGGAGAGATATTCTTGCTGGCGGTTGCCGGAGAAGTCTTCGCCGATGTCTTCGAGGTCGAAGGCTTCGACGGGCTTGGGCTAGCCGCGCTCGTCGCCGCAGTGTGCAGCGTCAGCACAAACTTCCCATCCGCCGAAAGGTGCATTTCATAGCGGCAGGCGTGCTCCAGATCGACCACCACGCGGGTGGTCGGCGGATGCTGCCCGTCCATGCCAATGCGTACGTCTTTGACCTCGGAGTTGCCCACCGTGATGTGGCTCTGCCCGGTCGCCATTACGGTTCCCGGCAGGTCCATCACCAGCCGTGCAGGTGAGTCTGCTGTGGTCAGCTTCGGCGTGACGGCACCGCGGGCGCTCATCTCGATACGGATCTCGTCCGTGCCGCGAACCACATTCACTCGCTGCAGTTCGTTCCTCTGGCTGGCCGGTTGTGATGCCGGCGTTTCGGCGGCCGAAGCCACCAGCCCCATGAGCAGCAACGGTAGGATTGCACTTAGCAATTTCTTTCGCATTTCCTCTCCCCCAACCCGCGAGTCAGACTCGCGCGTCCTTACTATTCTGAACTCGATTTTCTTGGCGCGCCGGTTTTCCCGGCTGTGCCTTCAACAGCCTTAAACAGCCGGTGTCGTAATCTTCTTTACTACTTCCCGCGTGAGCGGTTTGCCCAGCTTGTCTTGCCCGCTCTCAGAGAACACCACCGAGTCTCCGGTGATTTTCATTACATAGCCGTTGAACACGGGATCGTTTTCATGCAGGAAATAGGCCTTGTTCAGGCTGTTGGTTACCACGGCGATGAAGCCGCTCTCAGACCTGACCACGCCCCGTAAATTGATCTGTCCGATATCCAGACATTTCTTGCCCGTCGCACAACCTGAACCAGTGGGTTGCTGCACCACCGGGCTGAAGAATGGATCGCGCTTTCCGCTCATCGCCCACTTCTTCTCTTCCGGCTTGGGCGGCTTGGGAGCCTCAATCGGCTTGACTGCGCTGGCGGCCTTCGCATCGGCGGCATTCTTGCCATCGGGGCTCGCTGTCTTCGACACCGCCTGCAGAGTCGGTTCCTTGGCCACGATCACCGCATGGGATGCTGGCTTTTTCTTAGCCATGGGATCAACCTGCGGCTTGGCAGAAGCCTTCACCGCTACGAACGGACTCTTACCCGGAGCGGCAGTAGCACTCGTAGCCGAGTTCGCTGTCGCCGGCTTCGCGGGCTCTGGCTTAGCCGTTGCCGGTTTCGCCGTCGCGGTCGCAGCCGGTTTGGCAGGCTGAGATGCAGCAGGCTTCGCGGGCTGAGCGGCAGCCGGTTTTGTGGGCTGAGACGCAGCGGACTTCGCGGACTGGGCCGCATCAGGCTTGCCCGTTATCCCCAGCGCGGCGTTCGAGTCGTTCGTCTTCTGCGCTTGCACCGTGTTCATGGAGCTCTGCACGTTGTTGATGATGTTCGGATTCTGTGCCCAGGCTCCGCTCGTCATCATTGCTGCCGTTACAGTCAGAATGCTTGTAGTTAGCTTCATAGCGATTCCTATTTGCCCGCCCCTGCCATGCCGGGCTTGGCTCCGGTGCTGGCTACGGCCGGTTCTAAATCGTGGCTGAAGAAAGTCGTCGCGGTAAACGTAGCAACCACGCTCTCATTGGGCGCGTACTGATAGGTATGTTTAGCCTTCGCCGAAGCGGGATCTTTCGTATTCGATACCATCAGGCCGCTGATGTTGACGATTCGTTCCAGCTTTCCTACACGATCAAAGAAATTCAGCATGGAGTAATACGGACCATCCATCTCCATGTCGAACGGAAGCTCTGAGTAATATTCTTTGGCAGCGACCGGCTTGGCTGTGTAGCGTCGCACTTCCACGCCCGCTTTCACCGCCTCGGCGTCCAAGGTTTCGATGAAGGCGTCAACAGCCTTGTCATCCGGCACGATCCGCCGTTCGATCTCCAGTTGCTGTTTCAAGTTGGCCAGCTGCCGCTCGATATCCTTGAGCTTGGGACGATAGGATTCGAGTTCGTTGTTCTCTCGAACCTTGTCCTGCAGGGCATGCTGAGCCGCGGCGTTCTTGTCACTCTGGTTCTTGAAAACCGTGAAGTAGAGCGCCACCGTTACGAGCGCTCCGCCAAAGATCACCACTGCCCACTGCTTCAGACCCGAAAGTTCGTTGAAATTCATCGCCATAGTCGCCTCTTAAGTCCGCTCTACGACTTTCCCTTCTCGCAGGTCAGCGTGAATTGAAAGGCCTGCATGTCCTTGATGGTGTCGTCCTGGAAAGTTTCCTTGATCTCAACCGTCTTGAAGAAGCCGGTTTTCTGCAGATTGCCAATCAGCGTGGCCACGGCATCGGAACTCAGCGCCGTACCTTCCAGACTGATGTTCGCGCCCGAGTCATCCATCTTGCGGAGCCAGACGGCCTCGGTTTCGTTCACGGTCTGCCCGAGCATCGCCAGCAGATTAACCGGGCCGGCTTGTCCAGCCTGCAGCTGTTCGATCACATCGACCCGGCGCTTGTAATTGTTGGCCTGTGTCTGCCGTTCGAGGAAGCGCGCCTTGACGTCGGCCAGTTCGCGATTTCTCTGTTGCGCCGCCTGCATCTGCGTCTCAATCGACTTGCCTTCTTTATCCAGCCGGTACCAGTAGCCAAAGTTCAGCGCTCCGGCCAGCAGAATGATCACCAGCACCTTCAGCTTGGGCGAGCCCATGTCGCCCATTTCCATCGTGGGCATTACCGGACCGCCGCCGCCAGCGCCGCGCTTGTTCTTTCCCTTGGAATTTTCGAGCAGATTGATTTTGATCATAGGGATTCAAAGCTCCTCAAAGCCAGGCCCACCGCCACCGCCATCTGGCCCGGATTCTGCTCCACCAGCTCCGCTCCCGCACCGTCAGCCGGTGGGACCACACGCTGAAATGGATTCAATAACTCAACCGGCATGGAGAATTCCTGCCGCAACGCTTCCATCAATCCCGGCACCTTCGCCGAACCGCCCGCCAGGTAAATCTTCTCGATGTGCTCGCCCGCGGCGCTGGCCCGGAAGAAATCGAAGGTCTTCTGAATTTCGAGCACTATGATTTCTGTCACCTGTTGTAAAATCGGGGCCTTCGCGTCTTCGCTGACCGTTCCAACTTTCTCGCCCAGCTTCAACTTTTCGGCATCGTCAAAGTTCAGGTCGAGTTCCTTCTGCAGCGAATCGGTGTATTGATGTCCACCGACGCTGACGTCGCGCGGAAACAGCGGCGTCGTGCCCTTCACAATGTTGATGTTCATCACGCTGGCACCCAGATTTAAGAGCGCTACAACCTGGCCAGGCGACGGCTGGTAGTTGTACTCGTAGCAGTTCTGCAGAGCCAGCGCATCGATGTCCACGATAGCCGGGGTACGCCCAGCCATCGAGAGCACGTTGGTGTAGTTCAAAATCTTGTCCTTCTTGACAGCCACCAGCAGCACGTCCATCTGCGGGCTGCCCGCTTCTTCCGACAGAATCTGATAGTCGAGACTCACATCGGCGAGGTCGAAGGGAATGTGTTGAGCCGCTTCTTTCTCGATGGTCTCGGCCAGTTCCTGATCGCTCATCGAGGGCAGCGAGATTTTTTTGACGATCACCGAGTGGCCGCTTACCGCCGTAGCTACCGCTTTGGTTTTGATCAGGCAGTCGCCGAACAGCTTGGAGATCGCGCTCGACACTGTTCCCGAATCCACGATCATCGAGTCGACCACAATGTCAGAGGACAACGGCTCCAGGCCCAGGTGCGCTACTTCGATCTGCCCACCCTTCTTTTTCAGTTCCACCGCCTTGATGCTCGAAGACCCCACATCCAGTCCCACGATCGTCTTTGATCCCATTCCAAACATGTGCCCGCCTTTTGAAGCTCTGTTTTCTAAACTCGTTTTCGTTACTTATTGCGCCCCGGCAGCTTTCGTTGCTGCCTTGGGTTTGCGTTTCAATCCCGGCTCCATCTGGCTCGACTTCTCTTCCATCCACTGGTCCAGCCTCGATTTCTTGAAGCGCCAGCGGTTGCCCAGCTTGAAAGCGGGAATTCTCTGCTCACCGACATACTTGTAAAGCGTGTCCGGACTCACTCCCAGGTACTGCGAAGCCTGGCGAATGTTCATCACTTCTCGCGAGTCGGCCATATTTCCTTTACCCTGTTCCTTCGCTACCCGCCATGACCTTACGTGAGACTGGTTCGTCCCGCGACTTACCTTGATACATGTACCTGCCGCCATGACTGTCTAGGGGCTTTCGGTGTCCCGAGCATATATCAGCCCTGAAAAACCCCGCCTCCAAGCGAGTTTCCGGTTTTTGTTGGGTTTTATGCGGGTTTTTCGGAATTGGCCGCGAAGGAGATTAGAGAGGATTTCTACAGGTTGTGGTTCTGTGCGACGACGATACAATTAGAGGTAGTGTGCGCGTAACTAGTGGGAGGTCACCTGCGATCTGATAACCGAAGTACTAGAGACGGTACGGAAGTTCTAAGGCGCACGCTCAAGTCGCTGTTTCTGCTGAGCTTATTTCCTGCCAAAAGAATCCGGCTTGCTGCAATGTTCGTCGTTCGAGTTCTAAACTTCGAGTTCTAAATTTCGAGTTTTAAACTTCGAGTTCTAAACATTGACGCGCTGCAGATTGGCCCCTAAGATGGTCGCTCTTAACGGACCATACTCCGCCGTGATCGGCCAGACCATCTCGCACTACTGCATCGTCGAAAAACTCGGCGGCGGGGGGATGGGTGTCGTCTATAAAGCCGAGGACGTCAAGCTGCATCGCTTCGTCGCCCTGAAATTCCTGCCCGATGAAGTCGCCAACGACGCGCAAGCTCTAGCCCGCTTCGAGCGCGAGGCCCAAGCGGCGTCCGCTCTGAATCATCCCAACATCTGCGTGGTGCACGAGATTGACGAGCGTGAAGGTCGGCACTTCATCGCCATGGAATATCTCGACGGCATGACGCTGAAGCATCGCATCGGTGGGCGTCCGATGGAGACGGAGTTGATCTTTTCTCTTGCCATCGAGATCGCGGACGCCCTTGATGCCGCGCATGTCGAGGGAATCGTCCACCGCGACATCAAGCCTGCGAACATTTTCGTCACCAAACGAGGTCATGCCAAAATTCTCGACTTCGGGCTGGCGAAGGTGACCGGCAAGGAAGGCTCTTCAAGTGGCGATACGGAAACCATGGCCACCAGCGACCAACTGACGAGTCCCGGCGCTATGCTAGGCACAGTGGCCTACATGTCGCCGGAGCAGGTGAAGGCGAAAGAACTCGATGCTCGCTCGGATTTGTTTTCCTTCGGTTCTGTGCTCTACGAAATGGCGGCGGGCAAGCTGCCGTTCGACGGGGCAAGCGCCGGCGAGATGTGCAGCGCGATCCTGCGCGACGAACCTGTGCCGTTGTCGCAACACAACAAACAATCTCCCGCCGGACTGGAAGACATTATCCGCAAGGCGCTGGAGAAAGATCGGGAGGTGAGGTACCAGCATGCGTCGGAGATGCGAGCCGACTTGCAGCGGCTGAAGCGGGACACGGAAAGCGGTCACGTGGCGCCGTCTGGTTCGAGGACAATACCCGCCGCCGGCGCCGGCACAACTCCTACGGGGACAAGTGCCCCCGCAAGCCGATGGCGAGCGAAGCTGAGCGGCGCAGTTGCGGTTTTTGCCTTACTTGCAGCTGTGGGCGGTCTCTACTATCGTTCGCACCGAGCCAAACCTCTCACGAACAAAGACACCATCGTTCTTGCCGACTTCGACAATAAGACCGGAGATGCCGTTTTCGATGACACGCTGAAGACGGCGCTTAGCGTTTCTCTGAATCAGTCCCCGTTTCTGAATGTGCTCTCGGACAACAAAGTCGCGGCAACCTTGAAGCTGATGACCCGACCAGCCGACACCAGGCTCACACCCGAAGTCGCCCGTGAACTTTGCCAACGGGCGGGCAGCAAGGCTTATCTTGCCGGCTCGATTGCCAGTTTGGGCAGCCAATACGTACTGGGGTTGAAAGTGGTGAACTGCAACAGCGGAGACACTCTGGCGCAGGAGCAGGTAACGGCGGCAAGCAAGGAGAAAGTGCTGGACGCGCTGGGTGCGGCGGCGTCGAAGCTGCGCGGCGAACTGGGGGAGTCGCTGGCGTCGGTGCAGAAATTGGATGTTCCGCTGTACCAGGCCACCACTTCTTCCCTCGAAGCGTTACAGGCCTACACCTCGGGTGATAAGGCTTTCCGGGAGAAGGGGCCGAGCGGAGATTTGCCCTACGAGCAACGCGCCATAGATCTCGATCCGGATTTTGCCATGGCATACCTGAGCATGGGCGCGGATTACGGAAGTCTGGGCGAGTTGGGGCGTGCTCGCGAATACATCACAAAGGCATTCCAGTTGCGTGAGCACACCAGCGCGCGGGAAAGGCTGGTGATTACCACTGAATATTACATCAGCGTGACGGGAGAACTGGACAAGGCGGCCTACGCGAGTCAGGAACTGATTGCAAGCTATCCGGGATGCTCCGGACAGAGTGGACTGGGCTTTGTTTACTTTGAAGAGGGAGAGTACGAGAAAGGAGCACAGGCTTGGCGAGAGTGCCTGAAGGCTCAGCCTGACGAACCCAATGCATACGGCCATCTCGCCAACGCCATGCTTGCCCTACAACGTTCGGATCAAGCGCGGCAGATAGTTGCGCAGGGGAAGGCGCGAAAAGTGGATGACTTCATATTGCGCAACGCCCTGTATGCTGCGGAGTTTCTGCGTGGCGATGCCGGCGCGATGGCGGAACAGCAACAGTGGTTTGCGGGCAGGCCCGAAGAAAACCAAGGGCTTTCCCTGGCATCCGACACCGAGGCCTATACGGGTCACCTCGGCAAAGCGCGGGAACTGACGAAGCGGTCGGTAGAGTCGGCGGTTCGCGCCGACAGCAAAGAAAATGGGGCAATCTGGCTGGAGAACGCGGCATTGCGTGAAGCCGCATTCGGCAACCTGACGCAGGCAAGACAAACAGCAGCCGAAGGACTGAAGCTGGTACGTACCAGCCAGGGAGTCGACGTCGAAGCTGCGCTCGCCTTTGCCATGGCTGGTGATGCCGCGCGAGCCGAATCGCTCGCACAAGACCTGAGTAAGAGCTACCCGCTCGACACACAGATGCAATCTCTTTGGCTGCCCGCAATTCACGCGCAACTGGCGCTCAACCGACAGAATGCGGCTGCCGCGATTACGAGCCTGCAGCCTGCCGTACCGCCCATCGAGTACGGCCAGTTTTTCTTTGTCGCAAACCTCTCCTGCCTCTATCCCACCTATATTCGCGGCCAAGCGTATCTTGCGGCGGGACAGGGTAAGGAAGCCGCCACCGAGTTTCAGAAAATCCTCGACCATAGCGGCATCGTCTGGAACTGCTGGACGGGAGCGTTGGCGCATCTGGGGATGGCTCGCGCCAACGCTTTGGAGGCAAGAACCTCGCAGGAGGCGGACGCCGAGACAGCCCGCGTCCGGGCACTCGCGGCCTACAAAACTTTCCTCACCCTCTGGAAAGATGCCGACCCCGACGTTCCCATCCTGAAGCAAGCCAAAGCGGAGTACGCGAAGCTGCGATGAACTTTGTTTCGTAACGCCACCGCCTTATTGCAAGTCGCTGACTTTGCTGCTCAGAAAAATCACTTTCATATCTTTGTAGTAATAGATCACCTTGGAACCGAGCGTCACTTTTTCTCGGGTTTGCCCATCGCCGCCGTTGGAGGGGATCGCTCTGCGGGTGAGAGTGCCAGTTCAAAATCCCCGCGCTGTCCCCGCAAGAAACGCGGGGACAGGGACGGGGCAGCCATTCTGATCACGAATCGCCAACATCTCTATTGCGACTGGGCTGGTGCGACTAGGGCACCTAGCTCGTAGACGGCGGAGGTCCAGGGGGCGGCCAGGATGAACTCTGCCGTGTTGGAACAGCCGCTGAAGTTGATGTTGAAGGCTACGCTGGCTGTGCCGTTGGCGGGGACGTTCCCGACCGAAACCGGGAAGCTTCCGCCGGGCGGCGTTACGACTGGATTGCAGTGCCGGCCGCCTACCTGCAGCAGGTTGAAGCTGGCGATCTGCGTGTCATAAGCAATCTGGCTGCTGGGGTTGGTCGCAGTGACCGTCCAAGTACGGGTCCCGCCGATCGTTCCTGTCTTGCTTGAAAGAGCGAACGACAACCCGGCGCCCGGCAACTCCTGAGGATTTACGATTCCCCAGTAGGCCGGCTTCGCCTGCAGCCCCTGGTCGAAGGGGAGCGGCTCGTCCAAGTGAGCGCAGGGGAAGGTGCTGAGCCAGGTATCGTCATCAGCAAAGCCCCAGAAGGTAACGGCGCTGAGCAACGGCTTCAGGAACTTCAGCGCGCCAAAATACTGAGCATAGAGCCAGCCTTGCTCGTCGATGATCGAAGGCGGCACGACCCCGTTGTTGACGCCGTAGTTGCTGGCCTCGCAGGTGGCAGCAGTAGCGTCCTGCGCAGCGGTGTAGACGCTCTCGTCCATCTCGGTGATCTGCTGTTCGATATTTGGAACCGCAACCGCGACGGTGGCGATAGCGCCGACCATGGATAACGTGGATGGCGAGTCGATGTGGTTATGCATCTCGTGACCGATGCCATCGATGGGAACGCCGTTTTTCTTCAGTCCATCGACCACCTTGACCATGCAAGCCAGGCGATCTGGGTCGGTGGTGTTGTAATCGTTGATGAAGAGCTTGGTTCCCGGAGGAGCGTATTGCCGCGCCGCCTCCAGCGCGATGTTGATGTAGTTTGCGCCGAGCACCTGGTAGAACGGGCCGTGTTCGAGACAATCGGATTGGGTGGGGTCGAGCGGCTCATTGACCACGTCCCAGGCGTAGACGTTGCTGCCGAAGTGCTGCACCTCGTTCTGAATGTGCTCCTGAATGTAGCCAGTCACGGCCGCCTGATTCGCGGGGGAATTGGTACCGTCACCGAAAGCGTAAGACGGAGTTTGCGCACCAGTGGCCCATACCAGATTGTGGCCGCGCATGAGCATGTTGTGGCAAACCGCAAGGCCGACCTCTTCATCGGCGTTGCCATAGGTGTACACGCCTTCCGAGGCTTCTACGTTGATCCACTTCATATCGTTGCCCGACACGATGCTGTTGAAATGCTGCGTGAGCAATTGCTCGTGCGGACCGGAAAGGTCGGTGGTGTCAATCTCCGCACCCATGGGGAAGTAATTCGCGTAGGTCTGGAAGATCGATGGGATATTGGTCTGAATAACCGGCGGTGGAAGGTAAGTCAGTTGGAAATCGTCGATGTAGAACGACACCAGCGGCGAAGTATCAGTGGATGCCGTCTGAAGATACAGATACGCTCCTTGTCCGCCCTGATCGTAATTGGAAGACATGAGGTACTGAGGGACATACACCTGGTGCCATTGGCCATCACCGGGAATAATTATCGCAGTGATTCCGGGAAAACTTTCGTTTCCAAGAAATATGGTTTGAAGACTCATGTTGATCGTGTGCTGCTGGCCGTCAACCGGCTGAATCTGCACCCAGACGCTGATCGAGTATTCCGAGCCGGGATACATGACGTTAGTTACGCTGATCTGGGGGCCATCGTAGTACGCGATGCGGTTGGTGGTTAGCAGGCTGTTTGTGCTGTTGTACGCCTCCGCGGTGGTATTGGTCAGCACGGACTGGCCGGTGCGCGAGCTCCAGCCATCGAGTCCGCCGTCTTCGAAATTGGTGCTCAGGCCCGAGTTGTTCTGCTGGCTGACGGGCACGGGAGGCGGTACCAGTTGGTTGATGGTGACATGGCCGATATAGAAGGAGTCGGTCGCGCTACTCGACTGTATGTAAAGAGTAAGAGTGGTCGGCGGACCGGGAATGTTGGAGTAGGTGAATGAGCCTGTGACCTGCGTCCAGGCCGTGCTGGATAACGCTCCGGAAGTAGCGATGTTGTTGTACATCGAATTATTGTGGTCGTCGTTCTGCCCGCAGTTCTCGAGCTTGGCTGAGAGCGTAGCGGTGGGGTTACTGCCGTCTGGCGCGGCGAGTAGGACATAGGCCGAGATCTGGTAGATCGCGCCGGGCACAACTCCATTGACCGTGAGCAGATTCAGCGCCGGGCCCATGTATCCCGAAGTGCGGTTGGTGACTGCAAGAGCTCGCAAGTCACCGCTTGGATCGAGTATGGGCGGCGCGACGTTCGTCAGAGTCGGCGAACCGAACGGGAACCAGCCGTCGAGTCCACCGTCGGAGAATGTATAAGTCGCTACCGGCGTTCCACCCGGAGGTCCGGCGGTTTCGGTGATCACGACATCGGCGAGATAGAAGGATTGCTCACTGCTGGGACCAACCAATTGAGCGTAGAGAGTCAGCGCGGTTTCCGTAGGGCTGACGGTGTAGCTGCCACCAATCTGCGCCCAGCCGGAGGCGCTTACGGGCACTTGATAGTTGCCGATTGTGTCGTAACAAGTGCCGCCCGAGCAACTGGGATCCGTGCGTTGGATCGTGAAGTTCGCGGTGGTGGCGACTTCCCCACTGGTAAGCATCAAGTAGCCGGTAATCGTATATTGCGCACCCGGCAGCAGGATGTGGTTCAGAGAAATCGACGGGCCGCTGCTTTGACCGCTGCTGTTGGTCGACGTCAGCAGGCTGTAAGAGCTTCCACTCGGGGCGTATGCCGCGTCATTGCTGGCCACGGGCGCGGTTGCGCCATTAAACGAGGTCCAGCCGTCGGCGGTTCCATCGGCGAAAGTGTACGAAGCGACGATTTGCGCACGCGCCGGAGCCGCGCTAAGCAGCGCGAGAACGCAGACGAGAAAACCCAGAATGCCAAGCTGCGTGCGGGGAGTACGAAGAATGGTACGGAGAATTTGTTCCCAGGGAAGAAACATCGTGGTTCCTCCTTCGCCCGTGGAGAGCGAATATAGTTAACGTTAACGGCTAGGTGGGGTAAAGCCACATAACATGTGCCGTGTTCGTTCACGAAAACTTACGACACTTCGAGGGTGAAATGCAAGACTAAAAGTAACTCGTTCTTGTCAGCGTGGACTTAATAGGTAGGAATTGATGGCGAGTATGCCGGTTGACGTGGCACTATCAGCTTCTTCCGTGTTGCGCGAATAGACTGTTCACTTCTCAGGAAAAACATGTTGAAAGATCATGGCTAGCCAGCCGGGCGCAGGACTCTCGCAGGCAGCCTCACTGCACGTCGCTGACTTTCCCGCTCAGAAAATCACCTTCATATCTTTGTAGTAATAGATCACCTTGGAGCCGAGCGTCACTTTTTTCTCGGGTTTGCCCATCGCCGCTTCGACCTGGTCCGGCGTCATTCCCTTCTCGATGTTCACCGGTTCGGCCGCGGGCTGCCCGGCCGCAAGTTGCTGCTGGCTGCCGCAATCCGGTTGCGATCTCGGCACAGAGAGAAAAGGGAGAGAGCAGGACGTATCCTGCTCTCTCGAACGCTCACCTTTCCATACCTACTCGCCCCTCGGACACTGGCGGTAAACCAACATCACTATTGCATCCTCATGAACCGGGCTCCGGATTGGCTGCGCAGTTGTTGCTGAAGCAGCTTGCGGACATCGTCGCTCAGAATCCTCCGGCTGATCACGCCTCGTGAACTACTCTCACTGGTCGCAAAAACTGGTGTCGGGGTCGCGAGGTAGGTGTGAATTTCGCCTGTGCTAGTGACACCCAAGCCAGTGATTTCTCCGCGGGAATTAATTGAGCAACCTGTTAGCAGATACAACGGAGAATCACCCGCAATCAGCGTGTTGAGGTCGGTCATCAAGCCTTTCTCCCATAGAAACGCCCGCGGGTTGAAGCTGGCGTCGAGGGATAATCCAACCACCGAGACGGCATCGTTGATGCTGATGCTATTGCTCGCAACGTCGCCAGCGAGTGTGCCCAAATCCTGCATCCCAGTTTTCCTAGTCCAGAGAAAAGCGTGAAAAGTTGTATCGCCCGGCAGGTCCGAGCTACCGACGACATCACCTCGGTTATTAACGCTATAGGCGGCGTTTCCGCCCGCCTGTCCGGTTTGGCCACCGAGATTGCCGAGGTCCGTCGCTTTGCCGTTTTCCCAGAGCAAGGCATGAACCGCCAGCAGGTTGTTGAGGAAGTTCGGATTGAAAGTTGTACAAGTGCCTGACGCGCCGGCTGCCTCTCCGTTGTCGTTGATATAGTAGGCGACGCCGTCTGGATCGCCGCCAACCGTAGGCAGTCTGTGAATCACTCCTTTTTCCCAGACCACAGGCTGAAAGTGAAGAACCTGGGGAGCTGGGCAGCCTGGGTCCGGCGTTGAGTTCTCCGCAAATCCGGCCACTTCTCCCCGATTGCTGATCGCATTAGCCGCGCCGTTGTTGCCTCCGAACGTGGGGAGAGGATTCATGACGCCGTTGGCCGATTCGAAAGGAAGACAGATGAGATGGGTGCCGAAGCCGCAGAAATCTTCTCCATTGGGATCGGAGGCGGAGGTTTCGGCCTCGCCGACGGCTTGGCCATAGTGGCCTAGGCCGAAGGCGATGCTGTTCGATCCGCCGAGCGTACCGAGGTCGTCCGCGCGTTCGCCGGCCCAGACAACGGCATGAGACGAGCCGTCAGCGAGGTTTGAGGATCCCGCGACGCGGCCGTTCCTCGTAATGAAG
>Ga0210394_10000451_pt1 | contig 87580 bp, 88 predicted proteins | sample IncBWC12MmetaG_FD_160121 | JGI IMG/M metagenome (GOLD analysis project Ga0210394, IMG submission 160121) | Forest soil microbial communities from Barre Woods Harvard Forest LTER site, Petersham, Massachusetts, United States - Inc-BW-C-12-M | ecosystem: Environmental > Terrestrial > Soil >...
GGAACACCGCGACCGTCGCCGGATGGCTGTGCATGATCGATTTCTCATGCGCGCCGTAGTGCACCTTCAGGATCCGGACCTGAGCGTTTTCGCTCACCACCGAGTAATGCTTTGCATCAACCTTCGTGGCGTCCTGGGCGTGCAGCAGTGGGCTGCAACCGCAATAGACCAGTGCCCCCAGCATCACGATTCGCATCTGCATGTCGTTCTCCTTCTGATTTATGATCGACAGAGCAAAAAAGGCGTCTGAACCTACTCCTCCGAATATAGCCAGTCAATTTGCCGCAGCTCGCTGCTGGCTTCCGAGGACAGCATGCGCGCCACGCCGCGGCCGCGCGGGTCGGCCACCGCGGTGGTCTCCGCAGCTCCGACGACGATTGCCTGAATGTCCCCGTCGAACCCTTGGTTCACGAACGTGTAGCCGCGAGCGACCAGCGCCGCGCGCACCGTGGGGGCGAGCGTGGCGTAAGGTTCCTCGAAGAGGGTATCGGGCGGAAGCAGCTGGTGGTGGACGCGAGGCGCCGCGACCGCAGCCGCGAGTGGCATGTGGAAATCGTGCCAGTTGGTGAGCACCTGGAATATCGACGTCGCGATGCGTGACCCGCCCGGTGTACCGATCACGACCGCCACCCGACCGTGCTCGGTCAGGATTGTCGGCGTCATGGTTGACAGCGGACGCTTACCGGGCGCGATCGCATTGGCATCGCCGCCGACGACGCCGTAGTCGTTCGGCGCGCCGGGCCTGGCGGAGAAGTCGTCCATCTCGTTGTTCAGCAGGAATCCCGCGCCGCTGACGACCTGGCCGGAACCGAACCAGGCGTTCAGCGTGTAGGTATTAGCGACCGCGTTGCCCCAGCGGTCGACGATCGAGAAGTGTGTGGTGTTGTGGTGCTCGTCGAGGCCCGCCTCAACCTCGCGGGTTGGTGTCGGACGTTCGATATTGACCTCGCTCGCGCGCCGGGACAGGTAGGCGGGGTCGAGGAGTTGCGCTACCGGGGCCGGCTGGAAGTCAGGATCGCCTAGGTAGGCGGCGCGGTCGGCAAAGATGCGCTTCTCGATTTCAGCCAGCAAGTGCACGTACTGCGGCGAGTTGAGCGCCACGCCCGCGAACGTAGCGGCAAGGTCCGTCTTCATCGCCAGCATCGACAGCAGGGCGATACCGCCGGAGCTCGGCAAGGGCGCGGTAATGACGCGGTAGCCAGCCCAGTCGGCGGCGACTGGCTCGCGCCACAGGGCACGATAGGCCTCAAGGTCAGCACGCGTAATATGCCCGTGGCTGCGCGCCATTTCGGCGACGATGAGCCTCGCGGTCCGCCCAGCGTAGAATCCGCGCGGACCCGCAGCCGCGATCCGCCGCAACGTCGATTCGAGCTCGGGTTGACGGAATGTCGCGTCGGTCGCCAGAGCGCCGAAATGAGCGAGGAAGTTGGTTCGCCCGTGGAGCTCGGCCGCGGCATCGTCGCGCCTCGCGGCAAGCATGCGACTGACGACAAAGCCCTGATGCGCGTAACGGATGGCGGGCGCGAGATCGGCCTGCCAGGGAAGCCTGCCGAAGCGCCGGTGCAGCTGCCACAGGCCCGCCACAGTACCGGGCACGCCGGCAGCGCCAGCACCGATCAGACTCGCGTCCGGCACGATCTCGCCGGCCGCATCCAGGTACATGTCCGCGGTAGCACCGCTGGGAGCGCACTCGCGGTAGTCGAGGAAGTAAGCCTTGCCACCGACGAGCAGCGTAGCGAACCCGCCGCCGCCGAGGTTGCCGGCCTCCGGATAGGTCACCGCGAGTGTGAAGGCGACCGCGACGGCGGCGTCGATCGCGTTCCCGTCGGCGGCGAGGATTTGCGTCGCAGTGTCGGCGCCGTACCGGTCGGGCGCGGCGACCGCGGCAGGTGTCGAGGCGGCCAGCGGCGACGGCGTGTGCGCCGCCGCGTTACCGCCCAGAAGGATGATGCCGGCAACTACAACCGCGTGTGCACTACGCCAAAAGGTCAACATCACGATTCGCGCTCAGGCAGCACGTCGAAGGCCTCGTACCACGCAGCGATGTTGCGTACGCCCCCATCTATCCGAAACGGCCGATAGGAATGCTCGTTGCTCACGGTGTACTCTCAGTGGTCGCCCCGCCGCGCGCACCGAGGGAAGATGGCGAGCCCAAAGTCCGACAAGCCGCATTATAGGAGCGTCTGGGTCAGCGACGTGCATCTTGGCACGCGCGGCTGCAAGGCCGCTTACCTCGACGATTTTTTGGCCGCCATCGAGTGCGACAACCTGTACCTGGTCGGGGACATCATCGACGGCTGGGCGATGAGTCGCGGCACGATCTATTTCCCGCAGGAGCACGTGAACATACTGCGCCGATTCCTTAACAAGGCGCGCAAGGGCAGCCGCGTCACGTACGTCGTCGGCAATCATGACGAGTTCCTACGCAAATTCGTCGAGGAACTTGCGGCTCTTGGCTTCGGCAACATCCGCATCGTGAACGAGTGCGTGCACAGAACCGCAGACAACAAGACGCTGTGGGTTACGCACGGCGATCTCTACGATGTCGTCATTCGTTATCACCGGTGGCTCGCGTACCTGGGCGATCGGGGGTATGACTTCCTGCTCTGGCTCAACCGGCACTTCAACTGGCTGCGCGGCAAGTTCGGCGCACCGTACTGGTCGCTGTCCGCCTACGTGAAGAACCGCGTAAAGCAGGCACTCGAATTCATCAACTCGTTCGAGGAGACGCTGGCCCGGGAATGCGCCTCGCGAGGCTATTACGGCGTCGTGTGCGGCCACATTCACAAGGCGGCGATGAAGACGGTCGGCGGCGTGCTCTACTGCAATGACGGCGACTGGGTGGAGAGTTGCACGGCGTTGGTCGAGCATGACGACGGTCGCCTGGAGATCATCCAGTGGCACATCGTCTCCCACGAGGGTGGCGCCAAGGCGGCCACTACTGCCGCAGCCGTTGACGCCGCCACCTAGCTACGGCCGATGACTCCGGCCGGGACACGCTTCGGCCGCAATAGTCCGGCAACCGGATGTTGGGACCCGATGGGATCTCGCGGGAGAATGCCCTGAGGAGGTAATCTCAGACAACGTGATGGATGCCGCCGGCAAGTCCGATGGGGACCGTCGGGAATGCAGACGCGCCGGCCGCAGGTCGAATTCGTGCAGCACGCCGTGCCCGTGCAGACGCACGACCTCTACCAGACCTACCGGCGCCTGGTCGAGGTGTACTCCGAAGGTAGTGAGTTCCTCCTGAGCCACCTGGGAGTCCACTGACGACCCGCACGCGACGCGGGGGCAATCGTGGATCTCGCGCCGAATCTTCTGATCCCGCACGTCCCCCCGGGCCGAAGCTCGCTCTGACCGAGAAAGACTTCGCCACTAGCTCCGAGGTGTACCCCGGCGCGCAATCCACTAGCCGGCTCGTTTGCCGTGAACGGCCCCGGAATCTTCTGCTTGATCGAAGCGATCCAGATCCATCACCTTGGTCCATGCGTCCACGAAGGCGTTAACGAAGTGCTGCTGGCCATCCGCGCTTCCATAGAACTCAGCGAGGGCACGTAGCTGCGAGTTGGAGCCGAAAATGAGATCGGCTCGCGTCGCCGTCCATCTCAGTTCGCCCGTCTTGCGATCTCGGCCTTCGTAAACCTCCTTCGCTTCCGAAGTCGCCTTCCACTCCGTGCTCATGTCCAGCAGGTTCTTGAAGAAGTCGTTGGTCAGGGTCTCCGGCTTGTGGGTGAACACGCCGTGCCGCGACTGTCCGACGTTGGTATCCAGCGCGCGCAGACCACCGATCAGCACCGTCAGCTCGGGGGCGGTCAGCGTCAGCAGTTGTGCCTTATCGAGGAGCAGAGCCTCGGCGGCGACGGTGGATGCAGCCTTCTGGTAGTTGCGGAACCCGTCCGCCACTGGCTCAAGTACCGCGAAGGACTCCACATCAGTCTGCGCCTGTGAGGCGTCCATGCGCCCGGGTGTGAATGGAACCGTCACGCTCTGGCCGGCCTTCTTTGCTGCCTGTTCGACCCCGGCACATCCGCCGAGAACGATCAGATCCGCGAGCGAAACGCGCTTGGCGCCGGTCTGCGCTTTATTGAATTCGCTCTGGACGCCTTCCAGAGTCTTGAGCACCCGCGTCAGCTGTTGGGGCTGGTTGGCCTCCCAATCCTTCTGTGGTGCGAGGCGAATGCGCGCACCGTTTGCGCCGCCGCGCTTATCGGAGCCACGGAACGTGGAAGCCGATGCCCAAGCCGTCGAAACCAACTGCGAGACCGTCAGCCCCGACCTGACAATCGTGCTCTTGAGTGAGGAGATATCGTGCTCATCGATGAGCTGGTGATTCACCGCGGGAATCGGGTCCTGCCAGATGAGTTCCTCCGCCGGGACCTCCGGGCCCAGATAGCGGGCGCGCGGGCCCATGTCACGGTGAGTCAACTTGAACCACGCGCGCGCGAATGCGTCGGCAAACTGGTCTGGGTGCTGCAAGAAACGCCGCGAGACCCTCTCATACGCGGGGTCGTATCGCAGCGCGAGGTCGGTCGTCAGCATCGACGGTGCAATGCGCTTGGACTTGTCATGAGCGTGCGGCACCGTGCCTGCGCCAGCGCTATTCTTCGGCTTCCACTGATGCGCGCCAGCCGGACTCTTTGTCAGCTCCCACTCGTATCCAAACAGATTCTTGAAAAAGTCGTTGCTCCACCGGGTCGGTGTGCTCGTCCAGGTGACCTCCAGGCCGCTGGTGATCGCGTCGCCCGCATAGCCGGTGCCAAAGGTGCTCTTCCAGCCGAGTCCCTGCGCCTCGATCTCGCCGGCTTCCGGCTCCCGACCGACATGCGAGGCCGGGCCCGCGCCGTGAGTCTTGCCGAAGGTGTGGCCGCCGGCAATCAGCGCGACCGTCTCCTCGTCGTTCATCGCCATGCGGCCGAAGGTCTCGCGAATGTCGCGGGCGGCAGCGAGCGGATCCGGCTTGCCATCCGGGCCTTCCGGGTTCACATAGATGAGACCCATCTGCACGGCACCCAGTGGTTTTGCGAGCTCCCGTTCGCCTGAATAGCGGCTATCGGAACCCAGCCACTCCTTCTCTGCGCCCCAGGATACGTCATGATCCGGCTCCCACACGTCCTCGCGACCACCCGCAAAGCCGAACGTCTTGAAGCCCATCGTCTCAAGAGCGACGTTGCCAGTCAGGATCATCAGGTCGCCCCAGGAGATTTTCCGACCGTACTTCTGCTTGATCGGCCAGAGCAGGCGTCGGGCCTTCTCGAGGTTCGCGTTATCCGGCCAGCTGTTGAGCGGCGCAAAGCGCTGCTGACCTCTACCACCGCCACCGCGTCCGTCACCGATCCGGTAGGTGCCCGCGCTGTGCCACGCCATGCGGATGAACAACGGTCCGTAGTGACCGAAGTCCGCAGGCCACCAGTCCTGCGAGGCGGTCATCAAAGCCGCGAGGTCCTCCTTCACGGCAGCCAGATCCAGGCTGTTGAACTCCCGGGCGTAGTTGAAGCTCGACCCCAGCGGATTGGACTTGGCGGAATGCTGGTGCAGCAGCTCCAGCGGCAGATGGTTCGGCCACCAGTCTTGGTTCGACACTCCACCGCCAGCGGTGTGATCGAAGGGGCATTTTGGTTCGCGTGCTTTGCTCACGTGGCGCTCCTCTAGAACAGTGGAACAAATATATTCGCGCCCCATGCGTGACGGAATTCGTTACCTTCAATCGACGTGATAGGTGGCATCTCTCGCCGATGACGGCGAGACCCGACAGGCTCACTTGTCCTGACCTTCCTCATGGGCGCGTCGGCAATTCCTCGCAGCGTGCGATGGAGATGGACGTCAGGAATATCTGTGCCGCCTTCTCACGGCTGTAACCCTGAACGAGTCGACACTTTGTATCCCCGCTCGTTGGAAACATACCACCCCGGTGGCATGCTGCACCTCAGTATCACCCAGCGACCCGGCCGTTGCCGCGTCGCCAGTGACTGCAGCCAGTTGCCCACAGGGCGCCTAAAGGGCCATGTCGATGTCGAGTATCTTCACCAGGATTGGCCTTGCAATCGTGGTTCTGATCGTCGGCGGCATCACCATGTGCTCGATCAATAAGCGCTCGGTGCTCGCCGACCCGAATGTGACCCCGGCCTTCGACAATGACAAGCGCCTCGGCCAGCCGCTGATCGATGCACTGGCTGGTTTCTATGCCACGCACGCCTACTATCCGCGCTCGCTTGCTGAGCTGCAGCTGCAGCGCCTCGACGAGCATGGCTTCCGCTACGAGGTCTGGAGCATGTCGCGCGTCTACAAAACGCTCGAGTGCGCCGGCCGCTCCAAGGACTTCGAAGGCTTCGTCGCCAGGATCCCCGACTACCAGCAGAAGCTCGAAGCTTTCCGGCTCGAGTGCGTGCGCGGCTATTCCGGTTTCCTGCTCAAGTCGCCGCTGATTAACACTGCCTGGCGATACACCAAGACGCTGGAGGTGTGGACGCAGTTCTCCTCACAGGATGCGCAGTGGCGGGTCGAGTGGTGCAGCCCCCAACAGCACCAGCCTCGCGACTGCAGCCGCAACGCTTTTGACGAAGCTCAGCCGGCGGATGACTACGCGCGCGCGCGCCCGGGCCGTCCCGTCAGCCACACATCGAATCCGAGGTAAGCATGCAACTGGATTCCAGGGCGACGCTCTATTTTATGTTCCGCAAGGCGCTTTTGTGGGTGATCGTCGCGGCTTGGCTGGCAGTTCTGTTCGCCCCAGGCGCCTCGACGGCTCACCCGCACCCGGGCATGCAGTGGGTACCCCTCTACGGGATGCTCTGGCACATGGTGCCCTTTCTCGCCCTGTTGCTGGCGCTGGATGGCTTCGTCTGCTATCTGCGGACAAAAGCTTATCGCATCGATCTTGGGCCGCAGGGCATCGCGCTGCAGACCGGAGTCCTCAGCCGCTCCCATGAAACGCTCATCTACGCCAAGATCCAGGACATCCGGATCCGGCGCAGTGTGCTCGAGCGGCTGCTGGGCCTGTCGACCGTAATCATTCAGAACGCCATGGGACAGCCCGAGTGCATCCCGGGGCTCAGGGCCTCGACGGCCGAGTCGCTGCGCGATGAGATCCTGCGGCGGCTGCCGCACTAGCGATCTGATCCGAACGGCTGCTAAGCGCGGGGGAGCACCAGAGCCATTCCAACAGCGTGATATCTCCACCCTCGAGCTTCGCTGTCGGATGGCTCTCAATGCCGTCAACGGTGGGCAGGTCGCACACCGGGCCGAGCGCGCGGCGCAGCGCCGCGCGCAGGGTCTGTGAGCCTCGACTCGAGCGCGGCCTGTAGAGCTGCGTGCCCGCCTGCGACCCACAACCCCGACACGGCGAGGTATTGGTTAAGTTAAATTGCCTGCAACAGCGCGCGCCCACGGCCTCGCTACCGCTGGCTCGGGGCAATGTCTGCAATTGAGCCCAGGGGCTCGATTGCGTGCCCGAGTCTAGTTCCCCGCGCTTTTCAGAGCGTATTCGTGTTCACTGCGAGCGCTCCAGCGATACAGATCTTCATCCCCACAATGGGGGCATTTGATCGCCGTCAATTGATCGTCGAATTCGCGCGCGGCCAGTTTGCCTGCCGCTGGCGGGAGTGCAACCGCAATCACGGCTCCGCATGAGCGGTTTTTACACAACCACCCCACGTAACGATTCCCGGCAACCATCTGCGGCTTCGACATGACGTCGACATGGCGCACGGCAACCGAGGTCACTGGCTTACGTGACGGCGTACCCCGGCTCTTGGTCGAACGTTTGATCGCCATTGATCTCTCTCCGCTTGAGGACTTCCGGGAGCCTGCATTAGGGTACTCGCTACCATCTGAGTTTGCGTCGCGGTTGCGGCGTCGCTGTCAGCCCGGAGTTAACCCGAAGCCGCCGGACACGGCTTCCGAGAGCGTCCAGCGGGAATCGGCTAAGCTAACAGCGGTTGCCGGTGTTTTGGCAAGGTAGGACATCGGCCGCCGGGGGGAAGCCATGTCGGCGGCGCTGGTCATCGTCTATACCTGTCTCGCAGCCGTCGAGATCGCCGTCGTCGTCGCCTGGGTGGTCGCGACGCGCAAGCACCGCTGGCCAGTGCGCCCCTCGACCGGCGACGCCGTGATCGGCGGAGTGACGAGCTTCCTGGACACGCTGGGCATCGGGAACTACGCGCAGATCACGGCGTTGTTCAAGCTGCGCGGGTACCCGCCGGACGAACTGATCCCGGGGACGCTGAACGTCGGTAATGCCGTGGGGATCCTCTTCAGCGCGGCGCTCTTCATCACGGCGGTCCAGGTCGAACCCACGCTCCTGATGGCGATGGTCATCAGTGCCGGGGCGGGCGCCTGGATCGGCGCCGGTATCGTCAGCCGAATGCGTCGCCGCGTGATCCAGGTGTTCATGGGCGTGGCTCTGCTACTTGCCGCCGGGTTCTTCACGATGACCAACCTCGGCGTCATCCCGCCAACCGGTTCGGCGATGGGGCTCGCGGGCTGGCGTTTCGCCTTTGCGGTCGCGGCAAATTTCGTCCTCGGCGCGCTCATGTGCGTCGGCATCGGTAACTATGCACCCTCGATGGCGCTGCTCGCATTCCTCGGAATGCACCCGCTCGCCGCGTATCCGATCATGATCGCGAGCGACGGCGTGTTGATCCCGGTGGCGAGTCTCGGATTCCTGCGCTCCGGCCGCTTTGCACCCGCGGTCGCGGTCGGGCTCACGCTCGGCGGAATCGTCGGCACGATCGCCGCTTTCCCGCTCGTGAAGATGCTCGGCGATCACCTCACCCTGATGCGCTGGGTCGTCACGGGTGTCATCGCGTATGCGGCCGTCGCCATGCTCTGCTCCGCCCGCGCATCCCAGCCCGACGCGCCAGTGCCCACCGTGCCCGAATAGCATTCGACCGACTGCCCCGGACGCGTACCGACTCTGACGCATTGCCCCCACCTGCAAGAACAGCCCACTCCCCTGGTCGCTGCGATCGTCCATGGCGTCATTGGCGCAACGTGTGGCAAGCGGAATCAGGGGTGGACGCATGGGAACGCATGCTGTCGCGGTAGCCGCGGGGCGATGCGCTTTGATGGGCACGGTCGCGCTCGCCAGCGCGCTCTACGCCTGGAGCGCACAACTCGCGAAGCACCGCATTGTGACGGCCGTGCACCATCAGAGTTGTGCGGCAGCCGTCAGGCTGATCAGCCCGGAAGTTCGCGACAACGATGCACCGACGGCCTTTCTTGCCGGACGCATGCTCGATGAAGGAATCTGTGTGCAGCGCGACCCGGAACTGGCGGCGCATTTCTTTGCACACGCCGCCGAGCTCGGCGAGCGCGCGGCGGCGCGCGACTACGCCGCGAAGGTCGGCCTGGGCGTAGGCACTGAGCAGGATTACGCGCGGGCGGGCGAATTGTGTCGCGCCGCCGGTGTGGATGACCAGAAGCAGCTGTCGGCGGCCGCACTGGGCAGGGTCTGGGTATACAATTATCCGACCAACGGCAAATGACGGGATTGCCACGACGCACAGCGCTAACGCCAGGTGTGTTGGTCGACGCGATCAGTGAGCACACCGCTGGCAACATCTGCGGTGACATGGTTGTTTAGGGGCCGATAACGTGCAGACTGATTCTTTCGCTGGAATGTTCGATCAGAACGCAGACCAGTGGGCCCGCCAGGAGCCCATGATCCTCTCGGACTTCACGGCCAGACCGCTCGTACTGCAGGAGCTTGCGCCCCTGACAGGCAAGCATGTGCTGGATCTGGGGTGCGGAGAAGGATATGTAGCCCGTCTGGTAGCGCAGGCAGGCGCTCAGTCGGTATTCGGCATCGATATCTCCAGCGAGATGGTCGCTCGTGCACGACAGGCTGTCGCGAGCGGTGCGCCGTGCCCGATGACCTTCAAGAGCGGCAATGCCACGAATTTTCGGGAATTTCCGCGGGAGCAATTCGACCGGGTGATCGCCATATTCATGGTCAGCTATTTGAGCTGTGCTGAAATGACCGAGGTATTGCGGACGGTGCGTTCGCGCCTCGCTCCGGGCGGGCGTTTCATTTTCACGGTTCCGCACCCATTTCTGCCCTATATCCGCCGCCCCCAGGAGAAGCCCGTTTACTTTGATTCAAAGGGACGAGACTACTTTGCCGGAGTGGACGAATCCTATGAAGGGTACATCTGGAGACGGGACGGCAACGCGGTTCCGGTAAGTTACATGCACAAGACTTTTGCCGACTATTTCAACGCGCTGGCCGCTGCCGGGTTCCAGACACTCCCCAAAATCATTGAACTGAAGGTAACCGAGGAGCATCTGGCTCTGGACCGTGCGTTTTTCGAAGGTGCCGCGGGTTATCCACTGCAGGTACTGTTTCGCATCGATGCGCAGTGAGCATCTGTACGTGACAGTAAGCCTCGGCGTGGCCGCTCTGTTGCCCGTTTGCGTTCACGGCAAACAATCTGTCAAGGCGATGGCCGAACAGGCGCCCGCAGGCCTCTAGCTTGGCGCTTCAGCGCTCGCGCCATGCGCCGTCACGGTGCCACGAGTTGCAAGCCACGAGCCGAGCAGAATAAGCCCGAATGCTGTAAAGCCGCCGATTCCCAGATGCTCGTGCAATAGCAACACTCCCAGGAGTGTTGCTACGGCCGGGTTGATGTACGTAATGACAGACGCACGTGCTGCGCCCGCGTGGCTGACGAGATAGAACATCAGAAGCATCGCCAGCGCGGTACAAACCACGCCGAGAGCCGCAATTGACGCAAGCGCGATGGCCGTCGGCATGTGCCGGGGAAGGGTCATAATCGCGGGGGGCAGCAAAATGATGCTGGCGACCAGCAGACTCGCCGCAAGCGGGCCAATCGCGTCGAGCCCACTGAGATAGCGCTGAATGATCAGGGCTCCGATCGCGTAGCCGAGGGTCGCGAGCAGCACACAGGCGACGCCAATCCATCCGCGCGGGCCGGAAATCGTGCCGAAGCCTACCAACACCACGACACCGATCAGACCGAGCGCGAGGCCCAGCAGGCGCCCTGCTCCAAGCCGGTCATGCACGCCAAAGAAGCGGGAGATCAGGGTAATGGTCAGTGGCACGGCAGCGATGAGAATCCCGGTGACCGAGGAATCGATCCAACGCTCACCTATCGAGATGGTTGAGAATGGGATGATGAACTCAACCATCGCAAAGATGCAGACTGCCACCTTGTGCGTGCCCAACGAGCGCAATGCGCCACGATGCCAGGCGATCGGCAATAGTATCGCCGCGGCAAGCACGATGCGGCCCCAGGCGACGACAAAAGGTGAGAGCTCCTGGACTGCCAACTTGATGAAAAAGTATGGCAATCCCCAGATAACTCCCAGCGCCGCAAACGCAAACCACCCTCGCCAACTCACAAAAGTTGATCCTTCTGAAGCGAAATCAGGGGAGTGGATCTAAAGGCGATGCTAGCAGGAAATCGCCGGCTCTTCGGCGACCGCTCCACGTGGGGCGGCCAACTACGGGGCTCGTCTCTTTACGACTTCCGTCAGATACGCAATGTGCAACGCTGCGACGTCGATGCATTTTTTCGCGTCGGCGGCACTAGCCCTCAACACGCCCCGGTGCGCTATGTCATGGCGCTGTCGGCGGCTCCAGATCCAATCTTCCCACCATGATTGGCGATCGGGGTTTTCGCCCGTTAGGTCATGGAAGGCCGTTCGCACCCGGTCTCCCTCAAAGGACCAAGTAACCAGCAATCTCTCCGACATGTCTATGAGGTCGCGGACACTCTTACTGTGGTCCTTCGCCGCATCCATCAGTCTCTCGAGCACAAATTCGGTGGCCCATTCTCCGGCTGCGGCCGCGATGATGATGGCAATTGCGTGCTGCCCAACAGATGAGAGTGAGCGGGCTTCTGCGAGTAATTGCTCCCACTCCGGCCCCAACAGGGCGAGCGGTGTATTCGCGTAGAGCTTGGCGGTCGTGTCATGCACGTGTTGCTCCGGCATCGCGTCTGTTACCAAGGCACCGAGAGGCGACCCCGGCGGTAGCGGGTTCACCTTTGCTGACGCTTTCCTACGCCGTCCCGCCATGGGCGCTTGATTCGATGGATCAACGGATGCGCGTTGCCATGACCGTATTGCACGTTAGGGAACGATCGTCAAGGCGACTCGACAAAGAGCATTTCTGCGGCCAGATTCTCGACCCGGGTTCCTGGACGGCCCTGGCCGGAATCGTCACGCATTGCCAGCGCTGCAGGTGCAATTGCCGATTATCCGCCAGCCTCCCCAAAGCCAGCCAGTCGCGACAGTCCGCAGAGGGTGGTCAATTGCAGCCGGTCCGGTCGGTCCCCGCTCGCCCCGGAAGCCGCCTCTCGAGAGCCCGTTGGCGCGACGCCGTCGGCAGGCACGCCCTGAGTCAATGCAACTCCCGCCCGTGTTTTCCATGCCAACGACCGCCCCATCCGTTCGTCCGTCGCTTCCAACACCATCACATACCGTTCAGCGCGAACCCGAGCGCCGCAGTCCGGTTTGTTGCTTGCTTGACGCGCCTGCACCATGCTCAGCGCCCATGACCGATTACCGCCCCCGGGGGTAGCGATGATTCGCCTATTCTCAGTGACATTGATCCTCATGGCGGCGACGTTGGTCGCCTGCCGTGCTGCTCCTGCGCCTCCAACCCGCGCTGAGCTGCTCGAGAAACTGCAGCAATGTCGCGATGAGATGAGCAAAGAGCGGCCGACAGGCCGGATGCCCGCGTGCGCGAAAATTGACCCGTTGCCGCTGAACGGGATCTCACGCGCTGAACTCAGGGCAGCTCTCGGCTCGCCGACCTTTTGCATCGGACTGAGTGAGCGCGGCTCTCCTCGCGGACCTGATTGTCCGCCCGAGTTAAACCCAGGGTGGTCTTTCTACGAAATTGGCGGCACCGGTCTGGAACTTACCTGCGAGACGGATGAGAAGCAGCGCTGTGAAGTCTTGCGCTGGAATGACCTTCGCAGTGAGCGATAGTTCGGGGAGTTCGCGGCGGATAACGAGCCAGCACCCGCAGGGCGTTGTTGTTGCGGCGGACTAAGCCGGCGGGAAGCTCAAGGCCGACCCCGGCACGGCGGACGCTGTTCGCACGCCGTGCCGGGTGGCGAGTACCGCACTCAGTCCTGCGGGGATGAGTAACTCTTTACCTGCTTGTCACAGTACGCCTGGATGTCTTTCGCGGGCACGTTCGGGTTGGCGGCTTGAACCTGCGTCAGGCAATCCTTCATCAGCGCCTGCTTGTCGGCCGCGCCGCTCGTGCGTGCGCTCGGGTCTGATGGTGGAGTTGTCTGCTCCTGGGAAGTAGCACTTGCCGGCGGTTGCGCGGGGGTCGGTGGGGTTGCCTGCTGCGCCAAGGCGACGGTTGCGGCGGCGATCGCGGTCAAAGCGAATAGTGCGGACGTTCGTTTCACGGGATACTCCTTTCGCGAATGCACAGCCGGCAGGCTAGACCTCCCAACGACTGAAGCTATCTCCCCACCACCGATATCGTTCGTCGGCGATGACCTACGCTTGAATTTCAGTCAGCCCGTGTTGGCCAGTCTCAACATCGCCAGCTGCGAGCTGTTCGCTTTTGGCGACAAAGTTCGAGGCGGCGCGGAAGTCTAATCCTGCCGCCGCTTGCTCTGCGTGTACACCTCACGGATGGCATCGACGACGAAACCTGGCTGGTCGAACGGGATATATTCCGAGCTCTTGTCCGTGAACAGCAGCCGACACTCGTGCAACAATAACCCTGGGAATGCGGCATCACATGGTGGAACACTTGTGAGAAGCCGGGACGCAATCACCTCGTCTGGTGCCGCTTCCTCGGCCCGGGCACCAGGTATGCGCGAGTGAAGGAAACATGAGCCTACGCGAGGTTCCTAATCTCCAGGCGAGGAAGCCTGCCGCCGGCACTCGGCTCATTGTCGTGTCGACCCGACTTCCTCTGACCTTGAAGAAAACCGAGCAGGGCTGGGACACAGCGCGAAGCTCGGGGGGATTGGCTAGCGCTATGAACCCACTGCTCGGCAAGACTGGTGGGGAGTGGATTGGGTGGGCTGGAGATAGCGGCGACGAGCACGATCAGGAGCGTCAGGCAATTCTCTCTGAGTGGGCCAAAACCGACCACTGTTTCGCGGTCGATCTGCCGAAGGATGTGGCGGCTGGATTCTACGAAGGCTACGCCAATCAAACGCTATGGCCGGTCTTTCACAATTTTCCCTCGCAATTGAAATTTGACGCCAAGCACTGGGATTCCTATGTCGCAGCGAACCGCATCTTCTGTGAGGCGGTCGTCGATCACTACCGACCGAACGATCTGATCTGGGTTCACGATTACCAATTGATGCTCCTGCCGCAGATGTTGCGCGAGCGACTTCCGGACGCTGCGGTCGGTTTCTTTCTGCACATCCCTTTCCCCTCCTCAGAGGTCTTTCCCGTCTTGCCACGGCGCGAAGAACTGCTGGAAGGCCTTCTGGGAGCCGATCTGCTTGCCTTCCAGACGCACACACATCTGCAGCAATTCCGTGCCGCGCTGCTTCGGGTGCTCGGCATGGAGAGCAGGATCGCCGAGGTAGCGCTCGGAAGTCGTCCTGTGCGTTTGGAAGCACTCCCTATCGGCATTGCGCCCGAGGAATATTCCGGTCTGTTGAACAGCGATGCGAAGACAGCAAAGCACTACTCAGACTGGCTACAGCGTTACCGCGGGCGAAAAGTGCTTCTTGCGGTCGACCGACTGGATTACACCAAAGGGGTTCCTGAGCGGCTGCGGGCCTACGCGCATTTGCTGCACTCCGCCTCCGAGCTCAAGGAGAAGGTCGTTCTGATCCAGATTGCGGTTCCCACGCGGGAAGGGATTGACACATACCAGGAATTGCGAACCGAAGTAAATCGGCTTGTCGGTGAAATTAACGGCCAACTCGGAACGCCCGATTGGACGCCGCTCGTCTACATTAACCGCTCGATTGAGCGCAGCGAGCTGGTGGCGTTGTACAAGCTGGCAGATGTGCTTTGGGTCGGCTCACTCCGCGATGGCATGAACCTGGTCGCCAAGGAGTACGTGGCCTGCAAGCCCGACGGTGATGGCGTTCTGGTCTTGAGCGAGTTTGCCGGCGCCGCCGCCGAGATGGGTGAGGCGCTGCTGATCAATCCCTTTGACGACGAGCGAACCGCCGTCACGATCAACCGCGCTCTCGACATGGACGAGCCAGAGCGTAACCTGCGCATGACGGCTCTTCATAATCGCGTGGTCCGCAACGATGTCTTTCACTGGGGAGAGCGGTTTCTCGCGGCGCTCGAAGATGCTGTTTCGGACCGCGGCCGGTACATCGACACACAACCCAAGAAGCTGCGATCAGGCGAGATCCGCGATGCTTACCTCCGCAGCGCCCGCCGTTTGCTGGTTCTCGACTACGACGGCACCCTAGTGCCGTTTGCAAAACGGCCGCAGCAAGCGGTTCCGCCTCAAGTCGTACTGGATCTCCTGACTGCGCTGGCGCGGGATCCCCAAAACCTCGTGGCTCTAATGTCAGGTAGATCGTCTGAGAACCTGGAGCGCTGGTTCGGCAAGATTCCACAGCTCTGCCTCGTAGCTGAACACGGCGCCGAGCGCAAGACTCAATCGGCCTCGACATGGGAATCTCTGCGCCCGCACGCATCGACTGTTTGGAAGCCTACGGTCATGCCCATTCTCGAGCACTTCGTGGATCGCACGCCCGGCAGTTTCGTCGAAGAAAAGAAATATGCTCTGGTATGGCACTATCGAATGGCAGAGCCGGAATTCGGCGAGTGGCTCGCAAATGAATTAGTGTCGATGTTAGAAGCGATGCTCGCCGAGACTGAGCTCAGGGCGTTTCGCGGCGAAAAGATCGTGGAAGTAAAGCCGGTCTGGGCCAACAAAGGCGAAGCCCTCGAACGGTTGCTGAGAGATTTTCCCGGTCCTGATTTCATTTTGGCAGCCGGTGACGATCGCACTGATGAAGATCTTTTCGAGCGGGCGCCAGGTAACGCATGGACCGTGCATATCGGCCCCGGACCCACGCGCGCCTCCTACGTGGTGACGGATCTCCAGGTCTTGCGGGGAGTATTGGAATTGTTGGCCACAGCCGGCGCTGCTCGTCACGACGCGAGGACTTGAGTTCGTTGCAGGTCCGCAGACTGCCAACCACGCCCCGCAGGTCCCAGGCGGCCGTTCTGGGTTAAACTCTGCCCCTGAGGGCAGCGGCGCTCCGCGGCGGCTGCCGCGGAGGGTTTGCCAATGAAATTCTCGATTCGGGTGTACCTGGTGGCCGGTGCGGCGCTGGCGTGGGCTGCCGCGCAGGCTGACGTTGCGTCGCGGCCGCTGGTCGTCGAGCTCTTCACCGCGCAGGGATGCAGCTCCTGCCCTCCGGCGGACGCCTACCTTGGCCAGCTCAGTTCGCGGCCGGACGTCGTGGCGCTGGCGTTCCATGTGGACTACTGGGACAGCTCCGGATGGCGCGACCGCTTTGAGCTTCGGCAGAGCGTCGAGCGCCAGAACGTATACTCGCGCAACTTCCACCGCTCATCCGTCTTCACACCGCAGTTCGTCATCGACGGACGCAAAGACGCCATGGACACGAACAGCATCGTACAGGCCTTGCAGGAGCCCCGTGATGCCGTGCCGGTGACCCTCGCGGTGCGCGAGGGTCAGGTCGTGGTCGATGTCGGCGAGAAACAGGGCGAGCGTCCGAGTGACGTCGTGCTGGTGGCGTTCCTGCGCCATGCGGTGTCCAACGTCGGCCGCGGCGAGAACGCCGGCAAGGCTCTCGAGGAGTTCAACATTGTGCGCAGCATCCGCACACTGGGTGAGTGGAAAGGCGCGACCGCGAACTACAAGGTGAGTGTGTCCTCGTTGCCGTCGGATGCGACCGACGTCGCGGTGCTGGTGCAGTCGCGGGGCGCCGGGCCGATCTTGGGCGCGGCGGCTCAGCCGCTGCGCTGAAGCCTCCAGTCGACGCCGTGCGTGACGCGGAGGCGACTGTCGCCAGTGAGCAGCGGTTTCTGCCTACAGCGTTGCGTGGCGGGAGCACTCGGTGCTCTCCTGCTTCTGTCCGGCTCATCGTGGCCAACCCCCGCCGCCGACCCGAAGCCTCTAACTGCAATCCTCCTCATTGCGCGAGATGATCTGCCCGATTCCCAATTCGCGGACTCGGTTGTGCTCGTGATGAACAACCTCGGCCCCGCCCCGGTCGGCATCATCATCAATAGGCCGATGCCAATTTCTGTCTCGCAACTCCTTGCCGATCTTGAGCACCTCGCGCAAGTGCGCGACAAGGTGTACTTCGGCGGACCCGTTTCATTCGGGTCCGTGTGGTTCCTGTTTCGCGCCCGCACCCCACCGGAGCATGCGATCCAAGCTTGTGACGGCGTCTACCTGAGCGCGGACCGTAAGTTGCTGCTCCAGCTGCTCGGCCGCGACAAGCCCATGGACGGTCTGCGGATCTTCCTCGGCCACGCTGGCTGGGCTCCGGGTCAGCTTGAGGCCGAGATCGCACACGGCGACTGGACTCTCAAGCACGCCGACCCGGAGGCGATCTTCAACGGCAGGTCCGAGCACCCCTGGCCCTCGTCGCAGGCTCCAAAGCCCAGCACGTAACGATCCCCCGTGCTTAAGGGTTAGGGGTCGTTGCCGAGGCTGATGCGGGCGGTCTCACCGGTGACCTCGATTGAGGTGCCGAATGGCGCCGAGAGTGCCGCCAGGCGCTCGAGAATGTAGCGCGCCTTGGCGCCGACCGCGACGGATGGCAGCCCGCGCGTGTCGAGGAATTCATTGTTCGCGTGTGGGTCGTGCGCGTCCGGCTGCCCCTCCCCGATCGCATTCAGGACGATCGGGCTGAGAGTGATCGCGTGCAGCGCCTTGCCGCGATACTCAAGGCGCGCCACCACGCTCTCCCAAGCCATGGGCTCATCGATGTAGGTAATCGTCGGCGGCAGGTTGTAGATGAAGTTGCCGAGATCGTAAAAGATCGGCCGGCCGTGGTACATCTCAACTCCATGCAGGAGCGGAGCGCCATGCATCACCACGACATCCGCGCCGGCGTCCACCTCTGCATGCGTCCAGCTGCGCAGCCACTCGTTCGGGGCCAGCCGCTCCGCCATGCCCTCGGAGAAGATCGTCGCGAAGGAGCGGTTCCCAAACACGTGGTTGTGCTGGTAGACGATGACGAGGTCGGAGTGCCGCCGCGCCGCGCGAATGCTCGTCAGGATGCGCTGTGCGTCCTGCGGATCGGGCGTGTTGGCGTCCGTCCCCGCCAGATCGGCGGTGGCCTCGTTGGCCTGCCCGCCCGCGCGGATCCGCAGCTCGTTGACACCCGGCCGGTCTGCAGTCGCGTTGCCCTCCGGGGCGATGAGACCCGAGGCGCTCGCTACCAGCGCGACGGTACGCTTCGGCAGGTGCAGGTAGGCAGGCGCCGCCGCCTCGGCCAGGTTGGCACCGGTGCCAGCACGCACGATGCCGCGCCGATGAGTCTCGGCGAGCGTGTTCGCGATTCCCAGTGCCTTGAGATCGAAGGCGTGATTGTCTGCGAGCGCGAGCAGGTTGAACCCAAGCGCCTGGAGCGCATCGAGCGCCTGCGGCGGGGTGAGAAACCCGCGACCCTCCTCAGCGGATTCACCGGGCTCGGCAACGGTGCCTTCGAGATTGGTAAAGACGACGTCGCCGCCCTGCAGCAGCGGCTGCATTTTCTCGAGCGCCGCCGGAGCGCGCGCGCGCAGGTCCGACCGGATCATCGACTGGCCGGTGAGGATCACGGTCAGCCGCGACTGGGCCTCGGCCGGCGCCCCCATCGGCACGGTCACCGCGACCAGCACCCTCGTCAAGAGCCTCAGGGCCGCTGCAAATCCCGGCCTTCCCTTCATGCGTCTCAGGTCTCGCTCTGCGGGTCGATATTGTCGGGGTTAGCTGCAGATTGTAAGCGCAAACTGCACGCCGCGTGTCCCAGGGAATGATAACTCGCACGAAGCTCGCCATTGACCCGGAGCTGCCGCCGGCGAGCGGTTGCGTTGTTGTCGCCCAGCTTGTCGCTGCGATGACCGGGACGCCACAGCCTTGCCGGGTGGACATGATACGATCGATCGAATTCCCGAACCCCTCTGTCAACGGGCTACCCTGTCATGTCGCGTGCGTTGATGATCTGGTGGTCGGGTCTTTGCGCCGCTGCGGCGATCAACATCGTAGCGTGGGTGCTCGCTGCATGGCAGCTGAAGCGTCTAAAGGCAGGCACACCCACCGATATCCACGCCGTGCGCGTGCGACTTCTATGGTTCGCGGCTATTTATGTGCTTGGTTGCGGATTCCGCTCAGTTTTCCCGATGCTCGACGTGCCGCGTATCTGCTTGCACGATACCTGGATCTCTCGAATCATCATCGGTCGCTCCGTCGCGACGCTCGCTGAGCTCAGCTTCGCCGCGCAGCTGGCGCTGCTACTGCGTGTAGCAAGTGTGGCTCCGGGCGGGGGAATCGCCGCGGTGGCATCCCGGCTTGTCGTTCCATTCGTCCTCTTGGCTGAACTGTTCTGCTGGACGGCCGTGCTGCGGGAGAACTACCTGATGCACGCGTTCGAGAACTCCCTATGGACGCTGATGGCCGTGCTGGCATCTGCAGCCTTCCTTGCTCTTCGGTTGCGCGCCGCCGACCAGCGCAGAGGATTTTTCGGGCTTGCCATTGCGTGCGCGACCGGCTATGTCGCTTATATGGTGTTCCTCGACGTGCCGATGTACGTGTCGCGGTGGCACACCGACCTCGCGACTCACCATCAATACCTCTCATTGAGCGCTGGATTTGGCGAGATCCTGCAACGGTGCACGGTGATGCGCGAATGGTCGGCGTGGCGGCACGACGTAGCGTGGCTATCGCTGTATTTCACGGTCGCCGTCTGGATCAGCATTGCGCTCGTTCACGCCCCGCTCGGCGGCGCGAGCAGGTTCACTAACTCAGAGCTTGCACAGTCGTGGGCAGTCACGACAAGACGACGATGATGCGGACGCGCTGCGCAGCTTGTTAGATGCGGGGACCGGGGATCGAGCGGCTTCTGCATATCATATTTAATCCGCTGTAGATCGACTTTATGCCAGGCGGGGCACAGAGTTTGACCATGCCAGGCACCGCCTGGCAGCGGACTAGCCGAAATCGTCAGCAGATCTGCGACGCAATCGGCGACGGCTCGGGGTAGCGCCGCATCACCGATGCCGCCGCTCCCCGAATGTGACGCACCGCTCAAAACTCCAATCCATTGCCCACGGCGCGGGTACGTGTGTGTGTCACCGTACATAACGCTGGATGCGAAGCGTGTTCGAATTATGACACGACCCGGTGATTGCGAGGCTACTCCGTGCCGCAACGCATACTTCTGATTCAGAGCGATGCAGCCGCTGCCAAGACCATCGTCGACGCGCTGCATCACTGCAAGGATCAGTCCTTCCACGTTGAATGGGTTGAGCGCTGCTCTGAAGGCCTGAAACGCCTGGACGGCATCGAGGCGATATTGCTCGACCTCTACCTGTCCGACACCACCGGCATAGACACCTTTGACTGTCTGTTTCGCGCGGCACCCAACATTCCGATCATGTTGTTGATTGATCCGCAACACGAGGAAACCGCCAGGTTGGCGGTACAGTGTGGCGCACAGGACTACCTCTTTAAGGACCGCCTCGACCCTTACCTGTTACCCAAGACCCTCGCGACCATGATCGAGCGGGGCGCATATGCCGAAGCGCTGTGGGAGGAACGGGAGCGCGCACAGGTCACGCTCAACTCGATCGGGGACGCAGTCGTGAGTACGGATGTTTCCGGTCGAGTCACCTACCTCAACGTGGTCGCGGAAGACCTGACGGGTTGGTCGCAGCACGAAGCGGCGGGTCATCCCCTTGAAGAAGTTCTGCAGATCCTCGATGCCGCGACGCGCCAAACCCTGGAAAACTTCGCGCTGCTGGCGATCAGGGACGACAAGACTGTGGCGCTTCCGCCAAACAGCGCGCTGATTCGACGCGACGGCATCGAAGCGGCCATCGAAGATTCAACGGCACCCATTCACGATCGTCGCGGGGCAGTGACAGGCGCTGTCATGGTACTTCGCGATGTCAGCGCGGCGCGGGCGATGACGCGCAAGATGACTCACCTGGCCCATCACGACAACCTCACCGGTTTACCGAATCGCGTGCTGCTGAACGACCGACTGCGGGAAGCAATAGTCCTGTCCAGCCGCCACAAGCGAAGACTGTCGGTATTATTTCTCGATCTCGATCGCTTCAAGCACATTAACGACTCGAAGGGTCACATCGTGGGGGATCGTTTGCTGCAATCCGTCGCGCGACGATTATCCACGTGTGTACGCAGCTCGGACACCGTGGGCCGCCTCGGCGGCGATGAATTCGTGGTACTGCTCTGGGAGGTGAGGCACGCAGAGGATCCAGCCGTCACGGCGGGGAAGATACTCGAAGTAGTGCGTCAGCCTCACCTCGTCGACGAGGATCAATTGCATATCACCGGGAGCATCGGCATCGTCGTGTATCCCGATGACGGAACGGATGTAGAAACGTTGATGAAGAAGGCTGATCTGGCGATGTACCAGGCCAAGGATAACGGGCGCGACGGTTATCAATTCTTTAAGCCCGAGATGAACGCACGCGCGATCGAACGGCAGTCGCTTGAGGACGGTATGCGCTACGCGATCGAGCGGCAGGAGTTGGTGTTGCATTACCAGCCAAAGTTCAGTCTGGTGACCGGCGGAATCATCGGCACCGAGGCGCTCATACGCTGGAATCACCCGCAGCGCGGGCTGGTTCTCCCGGGGCAATTCCTCACGATTGCGGAGGAGTGCGGCCTCATCGTACCGATTGGCCGGTGGGTGCTGCACGAAGCTTGCCGCCAGGCGTGCGCCTGGCAGATTGCGGGGTTGCCGCAGTTAGGCGTGGCGATAAACATCTCCGCCGTTGAGTTGCGCACCCCAGGTTTCGTCTCAGGGCTACGAGCAATTCTCAAGGAGACGGGTCTGGAACCACAATATCTGGAACTCGAGCTCACCGAAACGGTGCTGCTGGAGGACTCGCGATCCGTTGCCGAGGTATTCAGGGAACTAAAGGAAATCGGTGTGCTGCTGACACTGGACGATTTTGGCACCGGTTATTCAAGCTTGAGCCATTTGAAGCGCTTTCCGATCGACACTCTGAAGATCGATCGTTCTTTCGTGCGCGACCTTGCGATGGACGAGAATGATGCCAGCATCGTCGTTGCCATGATCTGGATGGGCAAGAGCCTCCATATGAAGGTCGTGGCCGAAGGCGTGGAAACACGAGAACAACTTGAAATCCTGCAGGAGCACGGCTGTCCCCACGGTCAGGGAAACTATTTCTGCGCGCCTATGCCGGCCGAAGAATTCCGGCAATTGCTGGAACGCCAGACCGCCCCCATGGCAGTCGCACGCTCAACTCGCAGAAACGGTCGCGGCGCAGCCCGCAGGTTGCATTCTCATTCTCCGAGCGGCGCTTAGCTCACGGCTGTGACGATGGCGTCGCGGGTACGCGAGCGACTCCACATTGCACGTACTCGAAGCGTCCTCGCTTCACCACCACCCGCGTCGCTTGAACCAGAGGATTGGCAACAATGTACTCAACGCGATAAGGGCCAATCCGTAGAGATAGCCCCAACGCCATGCCAACTCCGGCATGTTGTGGAAATTCATGCCGTACATGCTGGCGATCAATGTGGGAGGAATCCCGACTACCGATACGATCGTGAGCACTTTGAAGATTTCGTTCTGCTCGGTATTGATAAGACCAAGAATTGCGTCCAGCAGGAACTGTGTCTTACCGCTCAGATGAGCTTCGAAATCGACCAAAGAGGTTAGGTCCTGCTGTGCCGTTTTCAGGTGAGTTTGCAATTCCGGTAGCAACCACGCTGCCGCCGTCTCCGACACGAAACTGACGATGCGTTGCAAGCCGAGCAGACTTTCGCGAATGCGCGACAATTGATCTCCTGCGCTGCCCACTGTCTTGAGGCTTTCGCGCAGAGCATGTGTCATACGTTTGCGGCGAACCACCGGTGCGGCGTTTTGGCCGAAGGTGCTTGCTGACAGGGCGGCCAGGCTGTTGCCCGAGGTCTCGAGCATATCGGCAGCGAAGTCCACCATGCCGTCTATCAAGGCGACGAACACCGCTGCGCTGCTCATGTGCGGATCTTTTCCGACCTGTGCCTTAACTTTGGCGAAGGCATGCACGTCGGAATAGCGGACAGTGACCAGCAGCTCCGGTGAGAGAATGAAGCCGAGCGGCAGGGGCGCGAACCCGGCGGACGCGTCCTGAATTACGAGGGGCATGTTCACGTACAGAACCTGACCCTCCGCTCTGACTCGGCTCGAGCTCTCGACCTCCTGCAGAGACTCGCGCGAGGGTACCCGGACGCGATATTCCGCGGCCACTTCTGCCGCCTCATCCTGCGTCGGATTGACCAGGTCCACCCATGTGGGTCGATCAGCTCGTGAGCGCGGATCCACCGAGGCTGTCCCGGAAGGGTTCGGCATGATGCTGCGATTATCCTCGGACTGGATCAGATGAAACAATCATGAACCCGGCCCGACCGCACATCCAGTCGTACGGCCCCGCGAGCCGCGTCACCCGCGGCGCCGCCGGCACGTAACATGTCCGGACTCAGCGCTGGGGTATTGGGGATGCGGGCGTGGTGCAGCCGGCGGCCACGCGATCGGCATCGAGGACGCGCCGCAGCGCGGCGGCCTCGCGCGGAAATATTCCACAGCAGGCTTGATATGTCTTGTGGAGGTGTTCCGAGCTCTCCTGCGAGCACGGTTCGGCTTCAAAGCGCGTCAACATTTCAACAGCAAGTCGCGCCGCGTGGCGCTCCGTCTCTGCGCGCAATAGACACGCCACCGCCCGAACCGGCGCCAGCGGTTTGACGAGGTGGTTCACCTGCGCGCGGCGGACCACCAGGGCCAGCCCCAACAGTGTGCGCTCGTGCGTCGCGCGCAGTCGTGCAGCGTTCAGCAGCAGGATCGCTTGTCGAGCCTTCTCGTCCATGAACAGCTTGGTGGCGTTCGAACGAGGGGCACGGGGTGAAACAGGGGACATCGCCAGACAATAGCCGGATCGGTGAGAACTTGCGCGGACCTATGCACGGTGGCGAGCTGTCAGGCGCACGTGTCCGGGCGCGACGCACGGCGTCGGTACCAGCCCGCGGCCCGCGGCAATCGCCCGGACCATCGGTGTACCCCCCGAGGGGCATAGCTGCCACCGGCGGATCGCTCAGCCATGGCCCCCGGCATCGCAGCCCGGCGCGATTGCATGAATACACTCAAGGCGTGCGATCTTCAATGCGCTTTGCCAGTTCAGCGATCTCGGACAGATCGACCTCTTCATCAATGACGATCTCTGGGTTGTCACCGGGTGTCGGCACCGGCGTTCGTCTGACAGGTGTCGCGGTGGTAGCCGGCGCCGCCAGCGCTGCGGGTGGATCATCGACAACTGCCGTCGCTGCGGACGGCCTGTGCCATTCTTTGTGCTGACTCATCCAGCGCTGGTAACGATCAAAGCTCCACATACCGTCATCGCCGCCGGATTGAATGACATTGGAGAGCTGGCCGAAGTTGCCGGACCTGATGGTTCCTCTGGCGCCCTGGCTTGCCAGTAGCAGCTCACAGCGTGGCACCCGTAATTGATGCGTTTCGATGAAATCCAGCCGCTGACACAGCACCCCCACGAGACAGTCCGCCAGCTGGGCTCGTACGCTCCCCTGAATCTCCGGTGCGAATGACATGCACAGCCGCGTGACCGCCTCCGCACAGGTCGCGGAATGCATCGTCGCCAGCACCAGGTGTCCGGTTTCGGCAGCGTTCAGGGTCAGACGCATGGCTTCAGGCGTGCGCATCTCACCCACCACCAGCACGTCCGGATTCTCTCGCAGCGAGTCGATGAGCCCCTGCTCAAAAGAAGGTGAATGTGTCGGTATCTCGCGCTGACGAATGAATGAGCGGCGATTCGAAAACAGATACTCCAGCGGGCTCTCCAACGTGATGATGTTGCAGGCGCGCGATGCGTTGATCTCCTCTAGCAGCGCCGCGAGGGTCGTGGTTTTGCCGCTTCCGGTCGGACCGGAGACCACCACCAGCCCGGAATGGGCGTTGATCAGGCAACGAAAATCAGGATGCAGATTGCAGGCCCGCAGATCATTGACCGAAGGGCTCAGTAGCCGAATGGCGATGGCGTACCCACGAATGGTCCGATACAGGTTGATCCGGCAGCGCGTGCCTCCAACCACGAGCGACAGATCGGCCGAGCCGCGCTGCGTGAACTGCTCCCAGGCCTGCGGCCCAAGCAGCTCATGCGTCATGGCTTTGACGTCCGGTGGTGCGAGGATCTCCCCGACGGCGAGCAGGTCGCCGCGCACGCGCGCGACCGGCGTCGCTGCACTCTCCAGGTGCAGGTCGCTCGCACCGCGCTTACGCGCCACCTGTATCCACTCTCGAAGCGGCATCCGATAGCTCCGGGCCGCCAGGTTAACCAGCCACCTGGGGGCCGCCAGCAGAGATTGACCGGCGCAAGCTAGGTTGCGCCGCCTGGTCCGGGAAACGCTACAGCCAAAGTCTGCAGGTCTCCCGGGGTGAGGGCCAGCGAAAGCGCCACAGCGTTTTCCTTGACGTGCGCCGGAGAGCCGGATTCGGGAATTGCGATAACGCTCCCGCTGCGGATCACCCACGCCAGCGCCACCGCGGCGGCCGAGCAACCGTGCATCGTGCCGACCTGCGCCAGCGTGCGGTCAGCCACTACGAGGTTATTGTCGCCGCCGAGCGGAGAGTACGCCATGACCGGCAGGTTGTGCTGCTTGCACCACGGCAACACATCGCGCTCTATGCGACGGTTGTTGAGACTGTAGGGGACCTGATTCGTGGCGCAGCGATGGCCGTCTGGAACACGGAAGAGATCCGCCATCTGCTCAACGTTGAAATTGGATACACCCCAGGCGCGGACCTTCCCCGCCGCGCGTAGTTGTTCAAATGCCGCCACCACGCCGGAGAACTGCGCGCTCGGAACCGGCCAATGCAGCAAATAGAGATCCAGATACTCGCTGCCGAGGCGCGCGAGGCTCGCCGTGCAAGCGCGCGCGATGCCATCGCCGGCCACCTGATTGCCCTCCACCTTGGAGACCAGGAATATGCGGTCGCGCTGAGCGGCAATCACGTGACTGATGAATTGCTCGGAGCGCCCGTTGCCGTAGTTTCCCGACGTATCGATCAACGTCATGCCCAGTGAAATGCCGGTGCGCAGCGCCTCTTCCTCGACCGCTGGCGGATGCCGCCCCTGACCGAGGTGCCAGCAGCCTTGACCGAGTGCCGGGACGCTGGTGCCGTCTGGAAGCCTTACGCTACGCGCAGCAGGCTTCGATGCCGCACCCGTACCAGGAACCTGTGCAGCCGCTTGCGGCGCAATCAGTGCGCTTAAGGCGGGAAACGATAAGCCGAAGGCCGCACAACGCGCACTAAATTGACGTCGGTTGAGCAAGTGCTTGTTCATGGTGTCGTCTCCGTCGAGCGAAACAATTGTAATAGGTTGAATGCGGTATGCCGATGACTCTCGCCGCTCACCGCTGGTGCAGCGGCTCCTTCACTTTCGGAACGTGCGGTGGCGGGTAAGGCCCATCGCGCCTGCCACCAAGCTCCAGCTTGGGGCGCCCGCGAACCGACCCGAGCGGCGATTGCCTATACTCCTCAGCCGTTCCTGCACAAGATCCGAGGCTATCGTGTCACGCCAAACCGCAGGGCCCTGTTCCCGTCGACGCTTCCTTGAGTTGAGCGTGCTCTCCGGCACGGCCGCCGTGCTGCCTTACCCTGGCGCTGCGGCAGAGGGCCTCGGGCCGCTCATTACCAAACCCATCCCCGCCAGCGGCGAGAAACTCCCCGTGATGGGGATCGGCACCAATCAATTCGGGCGCGTCCCCTACGAGGACGTGCGCGCGATTCTGCAACGCATGCATCAGCTCGGGGGCAGCGTCATCGACACCGCGGCGCTGTACGGCGAGAGCGAGGTGCAGATCGGCAAGGCGCTCACCGAGCTCAAGCTCACCGGCAAGATGTTCATCGCGACCAAGCTCAACGCTCCTGGTGGTCGTGGCGATGGGGTCGGGGGGCTAGCGAGCTTCGAGCGCTCAGTCCAGCGGCTGCAGAAGGTGGACCTGCTGCTTATCCACTTCGTCGACAGCGTGGAAGCGATGATGCCCATGGTCACCGACCTCAAGAAACAGGGCAAGGTGCGCTATATCGGCATCACTTCCATACGCTCGCCGCAGTACCCGCAGCTCCTGGAGTACATGCGCAAGTACCCGATGGACTTCCTGCAGGTGAACTACTCACTTGGCGATCGTGCGGCGGAAGCCGAAGTTCTGCCGCTCGCGCAAGAGCGCAAGATCGCCGTTATGGCGGCCGTGCCGCTGGGTGGCGGCCGCAACCTCCTGATCAAGCAGACCGGCGAGCGGCAGCTCCCCTCCTGGGCCGCCCAATTCGGTATTGCCAGCTGGAGCCAGTTCTTCCTTAAGTACGTGGTATCCCACCCCGCGATCAGCTGCGCCATTCCCGGCTCGAGCAAGCTCGAGCACCTGGAGGATAACCAGGCAGCCGGACACGGCGATCTGCCGGACGCACAAGCCCGCCGAAAAATGGAGGCTTTCTGGGCGCAAAGCTCCTAGGCTGGCGAGCAGCAACCTCACTGGCGGTTGCCAAACGCTAGCGGCTTGGATTTCATTCTTACCGCGAGCGGTGGCATCATCGCTGGATGATTTCGCGTTACAGACAATTGGTGTTTGCAGCCCCCGCCGCCGTGGCTGCCTTTCTGGTTGCCTGCAGTACGCCGGGTAACTATCGCAACGACGCCGCTCACAAGGACTTGCTGCAGACGCTTCGCCAGTGCCTTGTTGAAGTTCCCATCAGTGGCGAGAAAAACAAGGAGTTCGTGTCCCCCTGTGTCGGGCGGGACGTCTCGTCCCTGAATGGAATTTCCCGCGGCCGCCTGATCGATGCTCTTGGACCGGCGCGCTTTTGTATCAGTCAGACTGAAACCAGCTTTCCAGAGAAAGCCGATTGCCCCACGGACCAGAATCCCCTGTGGAGTTTCTACCGCCTCGCAGACTCGATCGTAATGGGCGGCGGACCCGAATTGGTTTGCGTGGCGAACAACCACTCGTATTGCGGGACCGTGGAGTGGCGGCGCTCGCACTGAGCAGGCTCTTCAGCCCCCGTGGCCGGAGGCTTTCCGCTCACGCACATGGCGTGTGCCTCGGCGCCAGCTAGCTCACAGGTTTCCAGCCGTCCGGCAACAGGTCGAAAGTGACAGTGTCTCGATATGCGAACTGATTGTCTGCCAGTGTCGCAATCGGAGTAAGCATGTGCCAGATGCGGTCATCGTCGAAGACATAACACTCACCCGACTCCCGCATGTTGAAGCGACTCAATTCGCGCTTGTCATTGTCGGTTATGACTACCTCCCCTCCCTGCGCTCCGCAACGCGCCAGGAGATGAGTCGCGAGGTACTTTTCACCGTCCTTGTGCAAGCCTGGCGGGCTCGTATCGCACGGTCGGGAAGGGGTCGCGGCGAATCGCAGCACATGCATGTTGACCGAATAGGTAGCGCCAGGCGTCGAAAGCGGCAAGTACACCAGGTGATGAGCAATCATCCTGCGAACGCCGGCTGTGTCGGCAATCTCCTTTGACATTGGAGCGTACCTGCGCGGCTGGCCACCCAGTGTAGTGTTGTATTTTTCGAGCTGTACGTAGGGTTCAGCGTCACCGCAGGGCCATACGCGAACCCCGCCTGCGACGATCTCGGCCTTGAAGCGATTCAATGATCGATATCGGTCGCCGCCCTCGTAGTACTGATCCTTCGGCAGAGACCAGGCGGCATGCGCCAACGCGCTGAGTGCGCGCGCGACCTCCACGTCAATGCACAAGGGGCGGCGAGTAAATCCCTGTTCGAGGATCTCTTCCCGCGCCCGGCTGTCGGCTGCCACCGGGACGAACGCATCCTCATGCATACGTCACTCCAATTCGTCGCTGCACGATCAAACGCGGCCGCACGATCCTTATCAAATCAGTTGATGGCGTCCATCTGACTGATGATATCAGCGTCGCACCCCTGGTGGCGTCAACCGCCCGGGCGGGCCGAGCTGGGGTTGCGAAGCGCGTCAGAAGCTGGCGGGCGCAACCAGCGCAACTGAGAGCCGCTTGGTTGGTCTTTCTTGTCGTCGAAGACTGCGAGGTAACGGGCGTGACTGGGCTCGCGCGCCCCTTCATGCCAACGCGCGAGGTCGCGCACGAACAGGCTATAGGATTCGCAGGCGAGCAATTCGACTTCACAGCGTGCGCGAAATGGGCAATCGTCGCACGGCGCCGGCCCGAGGAGCAGGCATGGGTTCTCCGGGAAATCGAGAGGTTTGTGCATAGTTGCTCCGTTCAGGCGGGGCATGCGTGCCCGCGCGGTCATTCCGCTCGACTCCGTGCCCCGCTTCTCCCCATCACTCGCCACAGGGAATCCGGCCGACGATGAGCGCCGCAGTCAGCGTCACCTGTCCGAGAAACAGCCACATCGCGATGCCGGTAATGAGCGGAGTCATATTCGTGTCCTGATGCCACTGAATGTGCGCGGATACTAGTCGCAGCAGCCGCCGGAAATAATGGGGACAATCCCTCACAAACATTCCATAACGGCGTTCGCGGCGTGAAGTGCATCTCACTAGTACCGCGGCGCGCGTACGCACATGTACCATTTGAGACTTCGACGGACCTTGCGACCGTGGTCAGCGCGCGACACCTGGCGCTCGAAGTGCGGTCAGCGCAAGCTACCGAGGCAAGCGGCTCCTGCAGGCACTGTGCAGCAGCTGGTGGGCCGTGACATCTGAGGCAGCGAACGATGTCGTTTCTACGCGGATTGTTCGATCGGCTGTTGGTAGCGTGCGCCGTCGTGGCCGGGGGTCTGGTGCCAGGCTTCATCGCGCAGTACCGCCAGCGCTTGGGGGGTCGACTCGATCAAGCCCGACTCGATCTCGAACCCTGGCAGAGAATCGCCGACCAGTTCTACCAGGGCGATCTCAACAAGCTGATCCAATATCACCTGACCAGCAAAGATGCGACGTTTCACGCGGAAGGCGGCGTGATCCAATCTCTCATCACCACAGTGCAGCGGCTGCAAAGCGCCGTCGACGCCTTGCACAGCAGCTTATTTCATCAGGTCGGGTACTTGATGCTGCACGCCGACGCCGGCCTTATGCACGCCACCCTTTCCGACTGGGTGCCGACGTTCGCGCTCTCCATCGAAGGGGTGCTGTTCGCAGTGCTATTTGCGGTTGCGGTCTGGTTGCTGTTTCACGCCTTGTGGTGGCTGCTGGCACTCAGCGGCAGCTGGCTGCCGGGCGCGGTCCAGGCAACGCGCCCGCCGCCACGACGCCGGTCAACCGGTGGGGACGCACCAGGGATGTGAAGCTATGCCGGTCAGCGCTCTACGCCGTGTGCTGAGCGGCTGCGGGAATGGCGAAACAGACGAACGACGAAACGATGTACTTGTCGTCAGACCTGGGAATCTCGCCGCAGTGCATGTGGGTCCAGAACGTCGGAAAAAACAGTGCATCGCCGGCCACGGGTTTCACCTTGAGGTTCTGCCGATGAAAACACGTTTCGCCGCCGTCTTCGACCGAGTTCAGATAAATGATCACGGCCAGCTGCCGCTCCCAGCCGCCCGGGCCGAGAGCATCAAAATGCCATTTGAAGTGTCCGGCGTTCTTCCGGTAGTGCTGGATCTTGTAGTCCGTACACCGTAGCGGGAAGACCTGCAGTGAGGGGAACTGCGCCGCCAGACTCGACACGACACGACTGACTGCCAGGTGCAGCTCCACGTGAGCCGCTGTCCAGATGCCTTCGCGTGTGAGTCCCAGATCCGTGCTGACCTTGACGTTGTCCAGTGATTTTTTTTCGCTGCGGCCGCTGACCGTATAGCCCGGGTGTTTGCGCGGATCCCGCTCGTAATTTTCGATGATCGAACGGCACAAATCCTTCGAGATCAGCTCTTTTGCATAAAAAATGCACTCCGCTGGGGTGACAATCTCCATGCTCGCACGTTAACGCCAGGCTGGCGGACGCCTCCTCGGTTTGCCATCGGCCCGGGCATCCTATCCACTCTGGTGGACCGGCACGCGAGCGCCGCTCAGGTCCGTGATGCAGATCAAATAAGTTGCGATCCCCTGCTGCGCGCCGGCGACGCCCCCGCCTCTTGCGGCATGACAGAGCCGTGCAGTGCATGTGGCATGGCCGTAAAGCCTCCTTGGATCTCATCGACCGCAAGGAGCCTGGGGGCAGGATGATCACGTCGCAGTCGAGATCCGGTATCGATTTGGCTAGACCAGGAGCCGCGGCTCAATGCAACTTTACATGCGGCTCGGTGCGCCGGGTGATGAGCCGCGCCAGCGTGTCGAGCGCCACCTTGGTGAAGCCGTGCAGCGCCAGCTCGTGCATCTTGTAAAGAGAGACATACATCAGCCGCGCGATGTAGCCCTCGATCATGAGGTTGCCGCCGACCAGGGCGCCCATCAGGTTGCCGACGGTGGTGTACTCCCCGAGTGAGACCAGCGAGCCGAAGTCGCGGTAGCGGTAAGGACGCAATGGCCTGCCGGCGAGGCGCCTGGCGATCTGTCCGACCATGTGCGTCGCCTGCTGATGCGCAGCCTGCGCGCGCGGCGGGACGGTGCTCTGCTTGCCCGGCCAGGGACAAGCGGCGCAGTCGCCGATGGCGAAGATATTCGCGTCGCGGGTCGTCTGCAGCGTTTGCCCGACGACTAATTGGTTCGTGCGGTTCGTCTCGAGTCCATCCAGGTCCCTGAGAAACTCCGGCGCCTGCACACCCGCCGCCCAGACGATCAGTTCCGCCGGAATGATCTCGCCGCTTGCCAGCCTGACGGCATTCGCCAGGACCTCGGCAACCCGCGCCGAGGTTCGCACCCGCACACCCTTGCTCTCCAGCAGCCTGGTGGCAGCCTCCGAAAGACGCTGCGGCAACGCCGGCAGGATCCGCTCCGCCGCCTCGATCACGTTGAGCTTGATGTCCCGGTCCGGGTCGATGCGGTCGAGGCCATACGCCACGAGTTCGCGTGTCGTGTTGTGCAGCTGGGCCGCCAGCTCGACGCCCGTGGCCCCGGCACCGATTATGACCACCTGCAGCTGCTCGGGCCGCAACGCTGTGCGCTGCGCGTGCGCGCGCATCAGCGCGTTGACCAGCCTGCGGTGAAAACGCGCCGCCTCGCGCGCCGTCTCCAGCGCGATCGCGTACTGCGCGACGCCCGGCGTGCCGAAATCGTTGGTGCGACTGCCGACTGCGATCACCAGAGTGTCGTAGCCAACCGTGCGCAACGGGGTGATCTCGTTGCCGTCCTCATCGACGACGGGCGCCACCTGCACCTCGCGCCGCTGGCGGTCGAGGCCGATCATCTCCCCCAGGCGGAAGCGGAAGTGATGCCAGTACGACTGCGCCAGATAATTGAGCTCGTGTACGCCCAGGTCCATGCTGCCGGCGGCCACCTCGTGCAGCAGCGGCTTCCACAGATGCGTGCGGTCCTTGTCGATCAGCTCGACCTGCACCTGGTCGCGCCGGCCGAGCGTATTGCCGAGCCTGGTCGCAAGCTCCAGCCCGCCCGCCCCTCCGCCGACGATGACTACCCGGTGCTGCGGGGCTTGCGAGCGGCGCTGTGAGGACTGCGGACGAATGGCTGCAACTGCCCTGGCAGGTTCGTTTTGCCACGCGGCGCGCGGGACTGCCTACGAGATGATCTTGTGCGGCATCGGCTCGTCGAAATTCACGCCGCAATTGGGACAGAAGGCCGGCACCGCGCTCCATCGGCCCGTCGCCCCCAGGGGCTTGTCGCATTTCGGGCATTTCACCCGCGAGCGCAGCAGCGAGCCGCCGAGCAGCACGAGAACACCCGCGAGCCGCAGCAGCGGGTAGTACTGATTATGGCGCCCCAGTATCCCCGGCACGATGACCAGTGCCAGGCCGGCGACGAATATGACGACGTACCACTGCTGGCGCCGCTTCAGATACTCGCGCATGGTTTCTTCCATGGCGGCGATGTTACCCCGGGCAGCTCACTCGGTGACGATCGTCTCGGCGCCGAAATCCTGCAGGTGACATGAGCGCGGGAAGGTGGTGATGCCGGGAACTTCCCCGGCGCGCAGCGCCTGCTGCAGCCCCTGCCAGTACTCGACGCTCATCAGGTCGGCGTGCATGGCGCGGAACGCGCGCCGCAGCGAGCGATTGCGCACCCGCAGCCCCGCCTCGATCTCCTCGGGCAGGAACACCACCCCGGGTTCGAAGAACCATGCCGGCACCTCCTCCTCGCCCTCACAGCGGTCGCGGTTGGTGCGTACCTTGACGGCGGTGAGCGCTTCCACGGCATCGTAGTCGTACAGGTAGATCTTGAGGTAGCGGCTCACGCCGTAGTTACGGGTGTCGAAGTCCTTGTTGAAGACGTCGGCCGCCGCATTGTTGCGGATGCAGAACCCCAGGTTGAGCATGGCACGCAGCGCCTTGTCCTCCGGCGCGGTCTCGAGGAACACGTTGAGCGGGGTGAGCTTGCGCTGCACGATCAGGTATTTGAACACCAGCGCCGCGTCGTACAGCTGCACGCTGTTGCCTGCCGCTTGCAGCAGCTCGGCCGCCAGCAGCGGCTCGAACCACGAGTGCTCGAGCTTGAGGTTGTAGTAGACGATGTTGTCCAGCATGCTGCCGGTGCGGTTGATCTCGTGCACGCGCTTGTACTTGGCGAGCACCGCGTCGACCCCTTCGAAGCTGTCCCACTTGTAGTCGCTCGTCGGCTGGTCGCGGATCACCTTCAGGACGTAATCCGAGTGCGGCGAGGTGAAGGCGATGGTGACGGTGCCGGGACTGCCGGGCGCCACCGCGAGCTGCTCCCGCTCGTGCTCGAGGCGCCCGCGCACCTCGTTCATCACCGCCACCTTGCTGTAGTGGTAATAGCCGATGGTCGAGTAGTGCAGCCCGAGCGGCCGGCGCGGCATGATGCTCTGCAGGAAGGCGCTGAGCTCGTGGTAGTGGCGGTTCGTGACCTGGAACGGCGCCTCGGTGGAGCTGCACAGGTTGTGGACGTGCGGCATCGCGTGCAGCACCGCTTCGGCGCGCACGCCCTCCTCGCCGTTGAGGAGCGCAACCACGAAGGGCTTGAGCTCCGCACCCTTGAGCACCAGCCGGCCGACGAGATACGCGCCGCGGTTGCGGAAGAATCCGCCGCGCACCATCTCGATGGCGCGCAGCCCGCCGCCGGCGCGAGCGGCGAGCACATCGTTCACCCGCCGCGCGATCAGCTCCGCATCGCGCGCCGCATCGCCAAAAGGCACCTGCAGCTGCGCGACCCGCAGCGCCCGCTGGATGATGAGCGGATCCACCGGCCACGAGCAGGCGAAGCGCTCGTATACGGCCTCGGCCGGCGGCACCACCGGGCGCGAGCCGCCGAAGCCATACTCGACCGGCTTCCACTCGCCGTGATGGACGCGCCGCTGCGCCGAGTGCAGATAGGCCAGCGCCAGGTCCGCCTCGTAGCGGCCGTGAACGGCCGCCCGGTAGAGCGCCGCGACTTCTGACCACAGGGCCTCGCGCTCCTTCAGCTGCGGAAACGCAGCCCGCAGCTCGTCGGCCAGCGGGTAGACCGTGGCGTTGTAGAGCCCCAGGCGCCGCCTGGCATTGGCCACGGCGGCCGGGTGATCGCAGGACTCGAAGGCCGCTTTCGCCGCCCACGTCAGTCGCAGGAACTCATCGTAGAAATCATCGAAGACGCTCAGGATCCACTCGGCAGTGAGCTCGAGCCGGCCGCGCTCGGACGCCGCAGCGATGCCGACGGCATAGTCGACGCGATCGCTGCGCGGCGCGGCTTCGGTGGCGCTATCCATGCCGCGGCTGCCCTGCCGCCTGCAGCGTGCGCTCGAGCCCCGCGGCCAGGGCGCACAGTGCCTCATCGCCGCCGGCACGACCGACGAGCTGTAGCCCCGCGGGCAGCTCGTCGGCGCTGATCGGCAGCGTCAGCGCCGGATGTCCCGAGAGGTTGAACGGCCGCACCAGGCAGCTCGAGCGCAGCGCCGCGCGCGCGTCGCGCGCCGCGCTGAGAGTCAGCGGAGCATCGGGCAGCGTCGGCAGGGCGAGCGCGTCGACACCGCCGAGCGCCTCATCGATCTGCGCCCGCAACGCGCTGCGTACGTCTTCGGCGACGGCGAGTTGCGCGGCGGACACCTCGCGCGCTGCGAGCAGCCGGGTGCGCACGTCGGCGCCGAGTTGTTCGCAGTCCGCCAGGTGGCCGAACGCCGTCCAGGTCTCGGCCGCGATAATCGTCAGCCCGGCCGCAAACGCCGCGCCGAAGGCCGGCAGCGCAATCGTTCGCACACTCACCCCGGCTGCATCGATGGCGGCACGCGCCGCGGCCCTCACGGCCGGGTCCGCCTCTACCTCGAGCCAGCCGAGCGTCGCGCGAGCGGGGGGACGCTGCGAGCGAAACGTCGGATCGATCATGGCCATGGCGCGCTCGATCATCGGCATGCCACGGCCGAGCGGCCCGACGCAGTCGAGACTCGACGCGCTCGGGTGAACTCCGCGCCGACTCACCCGTCCGTACGATGGCTTCAGACCATACACGCCGCAACACGCGGCGGGTATGCGGATCGAGCCGCCGGTATCGGTGCCGAGGCTGAAGTCCACGAGTCCGGCCGCCACCGCGACCGCCGAGCCGCTCGAGGATCCGCCCGGCACGCGGCCCGGCGCGCGCGGATTGGCCGGCGTGCCGCTCCAGCGATTGATGCCGGTGACGCCGTACGCCAGCTCGTGCAGGTTGGTCTTGCCGACGATCCGGCAGCCTGCCTCCAGCAGCGCGCGCACCACCGCCGCGTGCTGCGCTGCCGGCGGCGCATCTGCCAGGCACGCGCTGCCCATGCGCGTGGCAAAGCCGGCGACATCGATCGAGTCCTTGATGCCGACCCGCGGGCCATCGCCGCCCAACTGCAGCGGCTGCACGAAGATGCTGTCGCTCGCGCCTGCCTCGCCCGTAGATCGCATCATTGCTGTCGATCATCTGCCCGGCGGCGCCGGTTTGACAAGGAGCGCCGCCGCGATATTGTCAAGCGGTTGCCGAGCCTGCGGCTGGCGCGCATGCTGCGCGCGACACATCCGAAACCGCTGCGATGTCAATGCCGACGGGAGCCATCCCGGCAGTCGACCCTTCCCCGCTGGTGCTGATGGGCGCGGCCGAGCTCGCCGCCGCCATCGCTGCGCGCGCGGTCTCCTGCGCCGAGGTGATGGGCGCATACCTCGAGCACATCGAGCGGCTCAACCCCGCGGTGAACGCGATCGTCTCGCTGCAGGAGCGCGCACACCTGCTGCAGCAGGCGCGGGAGCGCGACGGACAACTGGCGCATGGCCGCTCCCTCGGCGGCCTGCACGGGCTGCCGCAGGCGGTCAAGGACCTGGTGGCGACCGCCGGGATCCGCACCACATACGGATCAGCGCTGCGCGACGAGATTCCCGTGCAGGATGCGATCCTCGTCGAGCGGCTGCGCGCGGGCGGCGCGATCCTCATCGGCAAGACCAACACTGCGGAGCTCGGGCTCGGCTCGCAGACCTATAACAGCGTATTCGGCACGACGCTCAATGCCTACGACCAGCGCCTGACCGCCGGCGGCAGCAGCGGTGGCGCGGCGGTGGCGCTGGCGCTGCGCATGCTGCCGGTGGCGGACGGCACCGACGTGATGGGCTCGCTGCGCAACCCCGCGGCCTACAACAACGTGTTTGGATTCCGCCCCTCCTACGGACGCGTGCCGGTCGCCGCTGACGAGCTGTACCTCGGGCAGCTGTCGTGCCCCGGGGCGCTGGGCCGCTCGGTCACGGACGTGGCACTGCTCATGAGCGTCATCGCCGGTCCCGATGCGCGCGCGCCGCTGTCGATCGCGCACGACCCGCAGCTCTTCCGCCAGTCGCTGCAACGTGATTTCCGTGGCACCCGCCTCGGCTGGCTGGGCGATCTCGGTGGTTACCTGCCCTTCGAGCCGGGCGTGCTCGAGCTGTGCCGCGAGGCGCTGCGCGACTTCGCAACGCTCGGCTGCGTGGTCGAGGAGGTGCGCCTGCCGCTGCCCCCGGCGCAGTTGTGGGACGCGTGGCTGACGCTGCGGCATTTCCTCGCGGCCGGGGACCTGGCAGGCCTGTATCTGGATCCGGCGCGACGCGCGCGCATGAAGCCCGAAGCGCAGTGGGAGGTCGAAGGCGCCCGCTCGCTCACTGCCGCAGACGTTTACCGTGCCTCGCTCGTTCGCTCGCAGTGGTATCGGGCCGCGGCTGCACTGTTCACGCAGGTCGACTACCTGCTGTTGCCGAGCGCGCAGGTATTTCCCTTCGATGCGCGCGTGCACTGGCCGCGCAGCATCAACGGCGTCGCCATGGACACTTACCATCGCTGGATGGAAGTCGTCGTGCCTGCAAGCCTGCTCGCCGCCCCGGTACTGAACGTGCCGGTCGGATTCGGTGCGGGCGAGCGGCCGATGGGCCTGCAGCTCATCGGCCCGCATCACGCGGATCTGGCCGTGCTGCAGCTCGGCCACGCTTACGATGAGGCGAGCGGCTGGGTCGCGCGGCGCCCGCCACCGCTTCTGGGCCGCGCGGCGTCATCTTCTGGCGTACGATCGGCGCAATGATGCAGGCAGAGCTCTCGCAGTCGCGCAGCGAGCGTGCGATCCTCGACAAGAACCGCCGCTATTACGATCTGCTGTGGGCGGATGCGAACCTCATCGAGCCGCAGCGCTTCAATACCTGGCCGCTGGTGCAGTCGCTGCTGCCCGCGTCGGCCCGACAGCTCGAGGTCGCTCCGGGCCTGAGACCGCGCCTGCCGCTGCTCGGAACGCAGTTCGTCGACATCAGTGCGCCGGCGCTCGCGAAGCTGCGCGGCCGCGGCGCGCAGGTGGTGCTGAGCCAGGTGACCTCGCTGCCCTTTGGCGACGCGACGTTCGAGCTGGTATGCGCGTTCGATATCATCGAGCACGTGGATGACGACGAGGGGGCGCTCGCCGAGCTGGCGCGGGTGACCACGCCGAACGGTACGCTGCTGCTGTCGATTCCGCTGCACGCCGCGTACTGGACCGCCTTCGATGACCTGGTCGGCCACAAGCGCCGCTACGAGCCTCCGCACCTGCTGGCCAAGCTGGCGCAGCAGCGCCTGCACATCGAGCGCAGCGCGGTGTTCGGAATGCAGCCGCGTTCCTCGTGGCTGCTCGACCTGGCCATGTGGTGGCTGTTGCACGATCGCGAGCGGGCGATGTGGTGGTATAACCGCGCCTTCATGCAACTCGGCCTGCGGTTCCAGAAGCCCCTGCAATTCACCCCCGGGATGATCGCCACCGAGGGAGTCGACGAGGTCCTGCTCGTGTGCCGCAAGGAGGCCGCGTGATGCGACCGGACCTCCAGGCGCCGCAGGCGCCGCATCCGCCGCTGCACGGCTACTACGCGGGCGAAGATGACCGCAGCGCCTGGGTGCGCGGACTCTTCGATCGCACCGCCGGCGACTACGATCGGCTCGAGCGCGTGCTGGGGCTCGGGTCCGGCCCGTGGTACCGCGGTTACGCCCTGCGCGATGCCGGGCTCGCCGCGGGCATGCGGGTGCTCGATGTCGGAACCGGCACCGGGCTGCTGGCGTGCGCGGCCGCGCGCATCGTCGGCGACCCCGCGCTCGTCACCGGTGTCGACCCGAGTCCGGGAATGATGGAGCATGCGCGAGTTCCCGCGGGCATCTGCCTGCTCGGCGGCAGCGCCGAGAACATACCTGTCCCGGACGCCAGCGTGGATTTCCTCAGCATGGGCTACGCGCTACGTCACATCGGCGACCTGTCCGCGGCGTTCGCGGAGTTCCACCGGGTGCTGCGCCCCGGCGGCCGCCTGTGCGTGCTCGAGATCACGCTGCCCGCGCACGCCGTGCCGCGCGCGCTGCTGCGGGCGTGGCTCAAGAGCTGCGTGCCGGCGATTGCGGCACTCGTCGGGCGGCGCCGCGACACGCCGCTGCTCATGCACTATTACTGGGACACCATTGCTGCGTGTGTGCCGCCCGCCGCGATACTGGCTGCGATTCGTGCGGCCGGGTTCGCAGCAGTCGAGCGGCGCACCGATCTGGCGATCTTCTCGGCGTACCGCGCCCGCAAGCTCCCCGATGCCTCCGATCAGCGCGAGGTGCGCGGCTAGCGCCAGGCGCTTCAGCTCGCGCGCACGCCCGCGCCGCGTGCCTCGAGCCGATGATTCTGTGCGGCGTGTGCCAGCCCGGCGCGCAGGCACTCGTCCAGTTGTCGCATGCAGGCACGCACGTCGCCCGGCGGGTCGAGGCGAGGCCCGAGGCGCATCCGGTAGGTAACCGGCATCGACGGGCGCCTGAACAGCGGCCATCCCTTGCTGAGGAACGTGGAGTCGGTCTCGATGATCAGCGTCTGGATGGGTACGCCGGCCTGCTTGGCGATCACCGCGACGCTGCCCTGCAGGTCATTGAGGGGAGCGGACCTCGTGCGCGTTCCCTCCGGGAACAGCAGCACGATGCCTCCGCGGGCGAGCTCCGCGACGCTTTCGCGGATCATCTGCCGCGGCGGACTGCTGCGGATGTAGCGGGCGAGGCGCGCGCCCGGGCCGAGCAACACGTTGTTCATCAGCGAGGATTTCAACACGCACGCCACGCGCGGCTCGTGCGCGATGATCATCAGCGCATCGATCAGGCTCGGGTGATTCGGTGCCAGCACTACCGGTGGTCCGTGCCGCAGCCCGCGCAACGCGCGCAGATCCAGCCGGTAGATCCCCATCCAGCCGAGCGACCACACGTACAGGCGAAACCCCGCCAGGATTCCGAGCCGGCCGGCCCGGCGTCCAGGCCCGGCCGGCAGGATCAGCAGCATCGGCAGCGCGACCACGCTCCACGCGAGACAGATCAGGGCGAACAGCGCGAGCGACACATACACGGCCAGCGACTCGATGAGACGCCGCAGCCACATCAGTCGCGTCCCGCCGCCGGCCGAGCAGCCCGTGCGCACAGCTCCGCCGCGTCGCTGGCTGCAACGTCGCGAGGGCTGGCTAGTCCCGCGAGACGCAATTGTAGATCGTTTCGCCGTCAACCCTGCTGGCCTCGGCGTGCTTCCCCTGTTTGGCGCATTGCGCTTCCGCCTGCTCGAGCCCGCGCGCTTCGTTGCGCTGTTCAGCCCGCGGGGAAGCGGTCGGATTGTCAGGCGGCGGAGCGCCGGCGCAGGCGGCGAACAGGGCCGCGCAGCCGCACACCGTGAATCTCATGTCCAATCCTCCCTCGGGGCTTTCACCGTACAGTCTAAGGCGGCGTCCGCAAGGGCGCCATGAGGGCGGTGTGTGCCTCGCGGCTGGCGCACGCCGGCGCAACGGCACAACCACCGGCGGCGGTGCACGCGCGCCACACGCTACAGCTGCGTGGTCCCGTCCGGCTCGGCTCTCTTCCCGGGCTGCGTGATCGCCTCCGGTGGATTCATGCCGACGCACTTGGCGCTCACCATGTCGCCGTCGCCCGCGAACGGCACGGCAATCTGCAGCGCCGCCGAGATCGCGTTGCGGCACGCGTCCTCATCCTTGAAAAGGTAAGAGTCCACGTAGGTGATCTCGAGCGTCTTCGGCGCATAGTAATAAATGTGCAACACGGCTTTCTGCCCGAGCGTGCGCGGCTGCTTCTGCGCATCGGACTCGGCCGGCTGCTCGTCGGCGAGCGCCGGCCCGATCAGCAGCGCGGCGAGGATCAAGGCGAAACGTCTTTTCATGGCAATACCCCATCCCGACAGGGCCCGATAACCGCATCGGGCACGGTGGCGGCGTCGGGCCTCTCATAATCGACGCGCCCCGCGGGGAGAAGTTCGCTGCGCCAGAGGAAGCTGCCTCGTGCCGCTTACAGTAGCAGCACTGCCCGCATCCCTGCGGCCCGTACTGCCGTGCCGGGCGTGTCGCCAGGGCCTGCGGCGGCGCGCACCCCGCCGCAGGCCCCCAGCAGCGTTTCGGATTATTTGAACATCGCGGTCTCGCGCCCGATCTCATCGCGGTGCACGCTGAAATCCACCATTCCGCCGAAGGCATCCCCCGCGAGCGGATTCGCCGCCAACGCTTCGCGCAGCGCTGCGCTCACCTTGTCGAGACCGGCGGCGTTCGGCGTGATGTAGAAGATGAAGAACAGGTTGGGGTCCTGGCTATGAACCGCCTGCACCGCGACCTGGTAGGCGCTCACGCTGCCGTCGGCCATCAGTTTCTCGAACAGCGGCACGATGAAGCTGTTGCTCAGCCTGGCGACCGCGTCGTTGGGAGCGTCCGGCTTGAGCTTATAGGAGCTCGCATAGACGTAGCCCCCCTTGATCGGGCCCGGGCGCCAGCCGTAGTGACGGCTCACATAGATGTCGTCCCAGTGCTTGGTCGAGCTCGCGAGCAGCGCGTCGGCCGCGGCGGACTTCGGGAACTGATCGAGCACACCGAGCACGTCGGCCAGCGACTTGCCGGCCCACCAGCCGCTGTGAGTTGACGCGTCCGCCTCGTGAACCACGGCCGAATCGGAGCCGTACGCCAGCAACGTGCCGCTCGCCAGGTCCTGGTCGAACGTCTTGTCGTTCGCACCAGCCGATTTTTCCCAGTCGTTCCAACGTGCCCGCGGCACCACCCAGTTGGCGACGTAGGTGTAAATGCGCGGTTTTTCCTTGGCCTCCGTCGTCTGCGCCTGCGCGGGCAGTGCGGCGGCAGCGAGCAGCGCTGCGATGGACAGTCCGGCGGCTACTCTTCTTACATTGAGTGTCATGTCTGCCCCCTTGATGAATGCAGAGGAAACGCGCCGAGAGTTCGGCGCGCCGCGATGCTAACAGATGCTCAGGAACGCGGTAGGCGCGGCCGTGTCGCGTGCATTCAAGCGCGCGTCGCGACCGGCGCATCGCGGTACAGCGCGGCGACGATGACGCCGAGGATCACCGTGAGCACGCCGTCGAACACGATCTGCTTGACCACGAGGCTCGCGGGCAGCGGCTGCACCGCGAAGTAGATCAGGTAGCCCGGCACGATCGCGAGCAGCGCGACCGCGATCCCGTAACGCGCTCCCTGCGCCAGCCACGGCCGCGACTCCACACCGCGCGCATAGATCCACACGAAGGCTCCGGACATGAGCACGTGAGCCAGGATCATGGCCGGAAAGTACTTCTGCTGATCGCTTTCCGGGCGGTAGAGACTGGCGAGCTGCATGTAATCGCCCTGCAGCAGCAGCGCGTGCACGACGAAGCTGCCGGCGAACCAGACGACGAACAGCACCAGCCAGGCGATGAGGAATTTGCGGTTCATTGTTGTTCTCCCGGGGATGACGGCTTGGGATCATCCCAGTTGGCCCGGGCGCGCGCCAGGTAGCTGTGCGGGGAGTCGAGAAACACCACGAGAGACGTGGCGCTCGCGAAGCAGTAGCGCTTGTGCGAGTCCGGATCCACCCAGTTGATCGAGCAATCCGCCGCGATCCTTACCCCGGCCGCCAAACCTAACGGATCATTGCCGGCGAATTCCCCTGAGGTGCTTCCAGGAGGCGGGACCGCTGCCTTCCAGATACCGGCGTGGTCCGGATCCGTGGCGGCAACGTCGTGCTGCGCAAGGGCCGAGCGGAACCCGTCGCCGCCGGTAGCCTGGGGCGGCGCGGCGAGCGCGCACGCCACCGCAGCGGCAGCCGTGCGGCACACCATGCGCAGTTGGCGGGCGCTGATCATGAGCTACGCGAAAGGCTAGCACTTCGGTGGCGCTGCCGCCGATTCAGCGCGCACCGTAGTGCCGCAGCGCCGCAACGATTTCCGGCTGGCGCGCCGCAACAGCCGCCTGCAGCGGCGTCGTTCCGTCGGCATCCGCCGCGTTGGGATCGGCGCCGTGCGCCAGCAGCCACGCGACGCTCGTCGCGTGCCCCCCGAGCGTTGCGAGCATGAGCGCCGTGCGACCGCGCGCATCGCGTGCGTCGAGGTCCGCAACGCCCGGCGGCAACGACTGCAGCTGCGCGACGTCGCCGCTCGCGGCGGCCTGCCGCAGCGCCTCGCCGTCGCCCCCGCCCGGCGCCCGCAAGCCCGCCAGGGATTGCGCCGCCGTCCGTTCCGCCGGTACCGCCGGAGCCGCCAGGGATTGCGCGGCCGCCCGTTCCGCCGGTGCCGCCGAGCCCGTTGAGGTGTACGACTGCTCCGCGGCGCTGTGCGGCACGGCCGCCACGATGTGCCGCGCCGGTGGCGCGACAGCGGTAGGCGGCGCGGCCGGCACCGCGGCTGCCACCGCCGGCGGGCGCGCATGACCGAACAGGGGTGCACCGGCCGACGGCGGCACCGGAGTTGTCGGGACGGCGGCGGAGGGCGCCAGTGCGGCACCTGGCGCCAGCGTGGTAGCCGGCGCACGGCCTGCGCCGTCCCGCTCAACCGGCGCCGCCGGCGGCGCCAGCGGCGCCAGCCAGTGCGGTGCGAGCATCAGCCCCGCCAGTGCCGCCGCCGCTACGCCGGCGAATGCTGCCGGGCGCCACCAGCGCTGCTTCCACCGCCTCCCGCCCCGCTCATCCGGCCTGGGCGCCGCGGCCGCAGCGACGCCGGCGCGCGCGGCGGCCACCTGCGCGGCGTGCTCGAGCACCGCGCGGCGAACCGCCGCGCCCGGGCGGCTCGGATCCAGCGCGGACGCTCGCCGGTAGCGCTCGTCCGCATCGTCATAGGGCTCCGGACCCGGTGGCAGCTTGTTCATGCGTACTCGCGCAGCAGTTCGCGCAGCTTGCTGCGCGCATAGCGCAAGCGGCTCTTCGTGGTCTCGACATTGCTGCCCGTGACCGATGCGATCTCCTCGAGCGTGAGCTCGCCTTCAAGCTGCAGCAGCACGGCATCGCGCTGCTCTGCGGGAAGCTGCCCGACGGCCCGGGTGACGGCCGCCACCTCCTCGTGCACCAGCACCGCAGCGAGCGGGCCGGCGCCAGGCTCGGTGGTCAGCTGCGGCAGCACCCCCGGCGCCTCGTAGCCGAGGCTGTCCAGGCTCGAGAGGCGCCGCATCGTTCGCAGGGAGTCGATCATGCGGTTGCGCGCGATGGTGAACAGCCAGGTCGTGAAGCGCGCGCTCGGCTGGTAGCGAGCCGCGTCGCGCGCCACCGCAAACCATACCTCCTGCATCAGCTCCTCGGCACTCGCGCGGTTGCCGACGTTGCGCTCGAGGTAGCGCCAGACGCGCAGCTCGTGCCTGCGGTACAGCGTGGCGAACGCGTCGCAGTTGCCGAGCACGTAACGGCGCAGCAGCCCCTCGTCCGTCTCGGCGACCGCAGTCATTCACTGCATTATGGCAGCGGGCGCACGCGTCATCCGGGCGGATCCGGGACGAACTGCCGCTCGCGTGAGCCGGGAAAGGGATCCGGCGCTCCGGGAATGGTGTGCGGCCGGCGCACGATCCCCATTGCCACGAGGTTCTGCAGGCTGTCGTAACGGATGCGGATCACCTCGTTCGGTTCCGCCTGCAGGCGCTGGAACTGCGTGTCCTGCACGTACGAGTACTCGCGCTCGCCGTGACCCGTACCGAGCCGCGACGCGGACTGCGGGGCGGACTGCATGAACGACTCCGCCCGCCCGGCCAGTCCCGCCGCCGGCGCAGATGCGGTCGGTGCAGGCGCGCTGGCGCGGGAGCCGCTGCCCGCTGTCGGTGGTGGGCGCGGCGTGTCGGGCGCGCCCGCGGCCGGGTCGACCCACGGCGGCACATACGCCTGCGGCGCCGGGCGTTCGCGGAACATCGCGACGCCGATGACGCCAACATTGGCCGGCCGGCCGGTCCGTTCGGCGTAGGAGTTCGGGGAATCGGTGAAGGTGAACGACGCCACCTCGGTGTGCGACTTGCGCCAGCCGGTGATCTGATAGCCTTCGCCGGGGTCGAAGACGTAACCCGACTGCTCCCAGCCGGCGGTATCACCGGAAAGCACGTTGACCCCGTCCACTGAAGTCACCGCCAGCAGCCTGCCGCCGCTGTGGTTACGGATCTCGATCGCGTAGCGGCTGCCGGGGTTGCCGGCGACCCAGTACTCGCCGCGGAAATAGTGCAGCGGCAGCACTGCGCCGCTGTCCTGGTCGATGAGTGACACCGACGCCAGCGTTCCGACTGCGTCCGCATCGCAGCTGGCCGCGAGCGCGGCGGCGATGGCCGCCACAAACACCATATGTCTCATGCCCGCTCCCGTCGTGTGAGGCTTGCCATTGTCTTAAGCGCAGCCGCACGGCCGGCGGGGTTAAACGTGCCGCAAGCACTAACAGGGACGGGACCGCGGCGCTGCCTTTAGCATGCCGCCCACGGGGTATGGCCGCGCGGGGCGGCCGCTACGGGTACTTGTTCTCGACGACGCCGCGCACGGGATGGGTGTCGTAGACCAGCACGATCGACTGGATGCGCCCGCTGGCAGGATCGAAGTTGAACACGTCGGCGCAGTCGAAGGACACCCGTGAGCCGTCCTTCAGCCGCCAGTCGTAGAGATAGTAGGCCACGGCACGCAGATGCCCCTCGGCGCTCACCAGCACGTCGTGCACGGTGAGGCGCGTGCCCTTGGAGGACTCGGCCACTTTCTTGATGAACTGCCGCACGGGCAGCCGGCCCAGGAACGGGGACTCCACCCAGCCGTCGGGAATGAACAGGGACGCTGCCTTGTCGGCGTCCCCCGCCTCCAGCGCTTTGAGATAATCATGCACCGATCTCTGCATAGCCCTCTCCCGGCAGGTGACCGCGCGCGCAACGCGCGGTGAGCGCCACGCCTAACCCTGAGCCGCCCGCGGCCCCCCGGTCAAGCCCTGCGTGACAGCAGGCGAAGGCGGCATTCATGCAGCCGTGCGGGGATCATGGAACAATCGCTGCGTCCGCACCGCAAGCCCATGCGCACTGTCCGCGCCGCCCTGCTCCTGCTCCTCGCCGCCCACAGCTGCGCTCTCGGCGGATGCGCTGCAGTGCGCGAATACCGCGCGTGCGGCTACCACGGCTGCCCCGCCGATGCGAACATCACCGCGCAGGTGCAGGCGCTGCTGGCTCAGCATCCGGCGCTGGCGGCGCCCAACCGCGTGTATGTGCAGACGCTGAACCGCGTGGTCTACCTGAGCGGCCAGGTGGCCACTGAGCTGCAGCGTCTTACCGCGGAGTCGGTTGCCCAGGGTGCGCCGGGGGTGCGGCGCGTCGTCGACAACATCGCGCTCACTTACGAGGGGCGATGAAGCGGCCCGGGCGCGCCGGCTGCGGCAGGCGGTTACTTGGTGTCGCTCGGCCTCGACAGCGTCATCCACACGGCGATGTCCCAGGCATTGTGGATGCCGGCGAGCAGCAGCAGCAGCGAGCTCGCGGCCGCGCCGTACAGTGCCGCATGGGGCCGCTGCCAGATGAGCCATCCCATCGCGATCAGCCCCGCATAAGCGAGCACCGGTAGCGCCGCGTTCCACAGCCAGTCCTCCCACACCGGCGTGTACTTCGGGGTGCCCAGCCGCGTAGCTATGAACAGCGAGTAGACGCATCCCGCGGCGCCGCTGAGCAGCAGTCCGCCGCTCAGGCTCGCCCGGACATGCCCGGGCATCATGAGGTACGCCGCAAGCGCCAGCACGGTGCTGAAGTGCACGATGGTCGGCGTCACGAAGGTGCGCAGACCCGCGGGCTGAACGGCGCGCGTATTATCCCGCACCAGGGCAATGACCACGAAAGTCAATCCGGTCAGCCCGGCGGCAGCCGACCCGGTGATGACGTAGAAGTTATCCCAGCCGCTCAGCAGTGCTGTTTCCATCGGTACCTTCCGCAAACCCGTGCCCGTCGCTCAAGATAACCGCTCATGAGCCGCCCCACCTCGCACCTTGACCCGCACCCGCAGCCGGCCGCAGCCGAGTGCACGCCGCACGAGCTCGCGCGCCGTGCGCTGCTCGCCTTCCTGCTGACTTTCATCCTGGCGCGCACCACGGTGTTCCTCATCATGGCGCGCCGCATTCCCAACCTCTACCTGTTTATGCACGACACCCACGTGCACCATCTCAATTACGGCATCCTGCTGCTCGCGGCGGTGGCGGCGTACCTGTTGTTCGGCGACCCCGCCGGCGAGCGGCGGCGGCTTGCCGCCTTCGCCTACGGCATCGCCATGGGACTGACCTTCGACGAGTTCGGCATGTGGCTGCACCTGGGCGGCAGCTACTGGCAGCGCGCCAGCATCGACGCGACGGTGGTGGTTGCGGGGCTGCTGGCGCTGATCGCCTACGCCCGCTCCATGAGGTCCTTCGAAGCGCGCCACGTGCGCGCGTTCGTGGTACTGGCGCTCGCGCTGCTCGTTTTCGCGGTGGTGCTGTACGACGCCTCGGTGCACATCGGCACGCTGGCGGGGCCGCGGCTGCACGAGCTCGAGCTCGCCTCCTCGCCGTAGCGCAGCGCACGGCCGGCGCGGCGCGCCGATCAGTTCAGCAGCCCGAACACCGCCAGGCCGCTTTGCGTGCCGACGAACACCTTGCCGTCGGCGACCGCGGGCGTGATGAACTTGTTGCCCGGACCGAACTGGTCGCGGCCATTGGCCGCCTGTGAGCTGTTGTAGAGCTCGTGGGCGAGATTGCCGGCATCGTAGGCGTGCAGTACCGCGGGATCGGAATTCTCGTGCGCCCATACGATGGCGTTGCTCGTGCCGTTGGCGGACACCACCGGCGAGGTCCCCGGGTAGGTGAAGCTGCCCGGGCTCGCCGCCGTCGGCGCCGCGCCGAGCAGCGCGGCGTGCAGCGCGAACGCGCTCAACGGCCCATTCACCGGTCCGTAGTAGACCGTGCCGTTGAAGTAGGCGGGCGAGGACCAGATGCCTGCGCCGAGCACCCCGGACAGCTGCTGCCAGATGTTGTTTGTGCCGGCCGTGAACCTGCCCATCGAGTCGCGGTTGACGACGTAGAGGTTGCCGTCCTTGCCGGCGCCGATAGCCAGGTGCCGCACGGTCCCGCCGGCGTCGCTCTGGTCCGGCAGCAGCAGGATGCCCCCTGAGCCCAGGTCGACGTCGGCAGCCGACTCGCTCAGCTCGTTGTACATGGTGAAGTAATCGCTCACCACGAGCGACGCGCCGGCGAGCGTCAGCTTGAGGAAGCTGTTGCCGTAGTCCCCCCCGTTGGGGAAACCTTGCGTATCGAGCGTCGTCTCGAAGACACCGTTCGCCGTCAGCAGGTAGACGTTGCCGGCGGCATCGGCCGCCGGACCCCCGCCGCTCATCCAGATCGACGGTCCGGTGCCGCCGCTGTTGGGCGCGACGTTGAGCACCGCGGTGCGGCTGAGCGTGCTCTCGCTGAAAGCGATGATCCAGCCGGTGTAGGGCGCGACGTCGCAGTGCGACGTCCAGCTGGTGTACAGCGTGCCCTGCGACAGCAGCAGCGCGGCGCGCTCCTCGTACTGCGCCGGCTCGAACGTCGTGACGCTTCCCTGCATCGGGAACGTGGCGGTGATGTCCACCGGACTGTTCGCCAGCTCGGCGCCGCTCGTGACGTCGAGCGCATGCAGGCGCTGGTGATAGGTGGCGGACGCGGTCGCGACCGACATGGCGATCACGAAGATCGTGCCGTGCGCACCGGCGTTGCGGTCGATGACCGGTGTTGCGGTGATGCCGATCGTCGGTGTGACCTGGTCGCAGGCGTACGGCGGCAGGTCGTTGACGCTCTCCCCCGGCGGCAGGAGCGACACGTGCCACAACAACGCGCCGCTGTCGGCATCGTAGGCATATAGCGAATCCGCCTCCGTCGCCAGGTAGACGACGTTGTGCACGGCGCCCTGCACGGTGAGCCCCGACAGGTACAGCGGCTGCGCATCCACCTTGCCGTCCGCGGCGAGCAGGTGCTGCTGCCCGAAGCTCGCGGCGTTGACGTTGGCGAGCGTCAGAACCGACTCGGTGAGATTCTGGCCGGTGCGGCCGAGGTCGTTCTTGTAGGTCACGACGTCGGTGCGCTGCGTCGGCTGCGGCGCCGACCCCGTGCCGCCACTGCTGCTGCTGCTGCCGCCGCCCGTGGTCGCCGGCCCGGAACTGCTGCTGCACGCGGTGAGTCCGGCCGCCAGCAGCCACAGCAGCGGCACGCTGGCGCGCATCGATCCGCGGCGTCGAGCTGGCATCTTCGGCACTGTACTTGGCGCCGTGGCGCTCACAACTCGTCTGTGATGGGCGACAGCCGTGGCGGCGCCCGCGCGCGCGCCGTGCGTGCTTTTGGCAGGAATCGGCCGATCGTTGGCAGTCGGGCGCCGCGCCCATTTGACAGTATGCGTAACCGACCTCATCGATGCGAGAACCTTCATGAACCGACGCGAGCTGCTACGACGTTCCGCGGCGCTCACCGTCGCCGCGGCGCTGCCACTTGGCGCGCGACGCGCGGCGTGCGCCGCCGCCGCCGGCGCGCCGCTGACACCGCCGGCGGACGGCGCCATCGACGTGGCGTTCCTGATCTCGCGCGGCGCGGTCGTCATCGACTTCTGCGGGCCGTGGGAAGTGTTCTCCGGCGTCAGCCTCCCCGGCCGCAGCGCGGCGCCCTTCCGGCTCTACACGGTCGCCGAATCCCAGGCTGCCGTCAGCGCGAGCGGCGGGCTGCAGATCGTCCCCAACTTCACCTTCGCCAACGCGCCACCTCCCAGGATCATCGTGATCCCGGCGCAGGACGGCGCCGGTGAGGCGGCGCTCGGGTGGATCAGGCGCGCGAGCGCGCGCACCGACCTTACGATGTCGGTGTGTACCGGTGCCTTCGTCCTGGCGCGGACCGGCCTGCTCGACGGCAAGGCGGCCACCACGCACCACGGCGCCTACACGCAGCTTGCCATGCAGTTCCCGCAGGTCGAGGTGCGCCGCGGGGCGCGCTTCGTCGAGGCTGGGAATCTCGCCAGCGCCGGCGGCCTCTCGAGCGGCATCGATCTGGCGCTGCGCGTGGTGGAGCGCTATTTCGGCCGCGATGTGGCCACGCAGACCGCCGACTACATGGAGTACCAGGGGCAGGGTTGGCTCGACCCGGCCGCGAACGCGGCGTATAGCCATCGCCGCGTCTCCACCGCCGCGCAACCGCTGTGCCCGGTGTGCGAGATGGACGTCGACCCGGCGACGGCGCCCAGGTCCGTGTACCACGGACGGGATTATTACTTCTGCGTGCCCTCCCACAAGGCGCTGTTCGATGCCAATCCGGAGCCGTTCCTTGCGGGGTGATACCATCGCGAAATGCGCAAACGAGGGGAAGCGTGGCTGGCGCTGCTGCTGCTGTGGCCGCTCGCTGCCGCCGCCGGTGAGGTCGAGCTGCCGGAGCTCGCGGTCAGGCTCACATCACTCCCGGTGGGAGCCGGCAAGCCCGAGGTGACGCAAAGCGCGTCCGGCTACGAGGCCACCACCCACGTCGGCGCCGCGGCGCTGCGCATCATGCGCGAGAGCGAGCCGGTGCGCGCGGGCAGCGACGTTGCCGACCCGAATTACCGCGCGAGCCTCGATGCGAAGTTCGACAGCCCGATAGACTCCAAGAGCCACGGCGCACCGACCGCCGTCGGCGGCCATAGCGCCTGGACGGTGGTGGAAGCCCGCGAGAGCGGCTCCGCCACCGTCTACACCTGCGTCACGTACGTGATCGTCGACGATCACCTGTATCGGCTGAGCGTGAGCGCCACGGGCGAGCGCGGCCGTCCGGCGGAGTTCGACTCGCTGGTGCTGGCGATGTCCGGCGTGCACTTCGAGGTCGCACCACACACCGAGCTGCCGGCCTCACAGACCGCCCAGCGCCTGCGACAGCGCTATGTTCTCAATACCCTGCGCGCGGGCGGGAATGACCGGCAGGATCACCTGCGACGCATGCCGACCGCCGACATAGACGCGGTTGCGCGCGACGCGCTGGGTGCGCGCGCGCCCCTCGGGCTCTCCGGTGTTGGGGTTCGCGTCGAAGCGCGGAAAATTACTGCTTGAGATGTCCAGCCTGATCCGATGCCCCTGGCGGAACAGGTTGCTGGTGGGAAAGACATCGATGACGATCGCGTAGCGGCGTCCCGGGCTCATCAGCGAGGGCCGCTCCCACGAGTCGCGATAGCGCACCCGCAGCACTCCGTCGGTCAGATTCATGGCGAAACCTTCGCGGTAGTCGTCATTGGGCGGATAGACATCGATCAGTTTGGCGGTGAAGTCGGTGTCCGGGCAGTCGGACGCGATCCATAGCCGCACGCGCACCGGGCCGGTCACCTCCAGGTCCTGGCGCAGCGGCTCGCTCTGGAAGACCAGCACGTCCGGCCGCGCGGCGAGCGCGCGGTACGGTGGCTTCGAGCCGAAGAACTCCGGCGCCTCGCGCTGATCGAAGGCGCCGCCGACCATGACCGGCCGGCCCGAGGTGATGCAGCCGCCGATGGTCGGCACCGGATCGCGCGGGTCGTAGTCATAGCTGAGCGGCGCGGACGCACCCGGTGCAGACATGGTCAACCCGCCGGTTGCCGTCAGGTAGAAGGGCGTCCAGCGCGTGCCGGGCACCGGCCAGTCGTGTTCCGCGCGCCAGCGCCCGCCGTGCTCCAGCCGTCCGGCCGCGTTGCGCCGGCCGCTGCCGCCGCCCATGACGAAGATGCGCACCGCGGGCTCGCTCTCCACTCCGTTGCCCACGCCCTTGAGCCAGCGGTCGAACCAGCGCAGCCGCAGCGTCAGAAAGTCGACCGCGAGGTTGCCGTCGACGGTGGCTGCCGCTCCGAAGTCGACGTTGCCCGCGTAGGTGAGCTGGCGGTCCCCGTGGGTCCACGGCCCGAGGATCAGCCGCACCGGGCCGCGCTTCAGCGGCGCCAGGCCGAGATAGTTGTCGGTCGCGGTGCGTGGATATGGGTCGTACCACGAGGACATGTGCATCATCGCGGCATCGGGAAACTGCCGGTAGTAACCGGCGGCGTAGATGCCGAGCTGCTTCCAGAACGCGTCGAAGTCACCGTGCTCCCATTGGTCGAACACGTACGACTCGTAGTCCGGCACCAGGCTGAGCGGCGATGCGCCGCGGCGCCACGGCATCCTCGCGAACCACTCGGGCAGATCGATGGCGCGCATCGCCGCCAGCTTCGCCGGGTCCTGCAGCAGGCGCGGGCTGTTGAGCCCCTCGCTGAAGGCCCAGGTCACCTGCTTGAGCTCGAATGCCCCGCCCTGGCGGATGCCGCCCTGGTAGGCGTTGGCGAAGCCACCGGAGTCGAGGAACATGGCGCGGACGCCCGGGGCCGCGGCGCTCGCCAGCGCCGCCTGTGTGTGCGCGGCGTAGGAGAGGCCCATGGTGCCAATGGCGCCGTTGCTCCACGGCTGCTTGAGGATCCACGCGCAGGTGTCATAACCATCGCGGCCGTCGCTCAGGTACTTCACGTACGTGCCCTGCGAGCGGTAGCGGCCGCGGCAGTCCTGGTAAATCACCGCGTAGCCGCGGCGCACGAAGAAGGCCGCCACCGCCGCGCGCGATTGCGGCTGCGCCTCTGCCGGGGTGCGCTCGGAGCGGCTGGCGGCGCTCTTGTCGTACGGGGTGCGCTCGAGCAGCACGGGAAAGCGCCCGGAGAGCGCGCTGCCCGCCCGCGCCGGCAGGTAGATGTCGGTGGCGAGTGCCACGCCGTCGCGCATCGGCATCATGACATCGCGCAGCACCAGCACGTCGCCGGGGCTCGGGATGCCGGGGACGGCGCCAGCCTCGCGGGTGTTGCCCGCCGCCGCGAGGCGCGCGATCGGCGGCAGCGCCAGCAGCGTCGCGGCCGGCAGCGCCTGCGCCGCGAAGCGGCGGCGGCTCATCGATCGCGGGCGTCGCGTGTCCTCATCCATAGCGGCTCTGCCACCAAGGCGCTGCGGCGATGTTACTCGACCCCGTGTCGCCACTCCCGATAGACTGCGCCACGCCGTGTCGAAGCGAGGATTGCCGCCATCGTCGCGCCGCAGACCCCTGACGATTTCATCATCGAGACGCGTGGCCTGACGAAGGAATTCAGCGGCTTCGTCGCGGTCAGCAATGTCGACCTGCGGGTGCGCCGCGGCCACATCCACGCGCTCATCGGCCCGAATGGCGCGGGCAAGACCACCTTCTTCAACCTGCTCACCAAGTTCCTGATCCCGACGCGCGGGGAGATCGTCTACCGCGGCGAGGACATCACGCTCGCGGCGCCGGCCGAAGTCGCCCGCCGCGGCATCGTGCGCTCGTTCCAGATGTCGGCCGTGTTTCCCCACCTGACGGTGCTCGAGAACGTGCGCATCGCCCTGCAGCGCTCGCTCGCGACCACCTTTCACTTCTGGAAGCGCGCCGCGACGCTCGCGGTGCTCGACGCGCGGGTCATGGAGCTGCTCGAGCTGGTGGACCTCGCGGCCTTCGCCGCCGCGGTCGCGGTGGAGTTGCCCTATGGGCGCAAGCGCGCCCTCGAGATCGCCACCACGCTGGCCATGGAGCCGCAGCTGATGCTGCTCGATGAGCCGACCGCGGGCATGGGTCACGAGGACGTCGACCGCGTGACCAGCCTCATCCGCCAGGCCGCGGCCAATCGCACCGTGCTGATGGTCGAGCACAACATGCAGGTGGTCGCGCGCATCGCCGATACCATCACGGTCCTGCAGCGCGGCCAGATCATCGCCAGCGGCGGGTACGCCGAGGTGGCGCGCAACCCCCTGGTGATGGAGGCCTACATGGGCTCCGCGGAAGCGCAGCTGCAGGGTACGCACTGATGGCCGCGCCGCTGCTCTCCGTGAACGCCCTGCACGCCTACTACGGCGAGTCCCACGTGCTGCACGGGGTCGACTGTCACGTCGATCGCGGCGAGGTCGTGACGCTGCTCGGCCGCAACGGGGCCGGGCGCACCACCACCCTGCGGGCGCTGCTCGGGCTGGTGGGCGCCCGCTCCGGCTCGGTGCTGATCGACGGCCGCGAGACCATCGCCCTGCCGACGCACCGCATCGCGCATCTGGGCGTCGGCTACTGCCCGGAGGAGCGCGGCATCTACTCGAGCCTGTCGACGGAGGAAAACCTGCTGCTGCCCCCGCCGGTGGCTTCCGGGGGCATGTCAGTCGACGAGATATACGCTATGTTTCCCAACCTTGAGGCGCGGCGGGCGAGCCGCGGGACGCACCTGTCCGGCGGGGAGCAGCAGATGCTCGCGCTGGCGCGCATCCTGCGCACCGGGGCGCGGCTGCTGCTGCTCGATGAGATTTCGGAGGGACTCGCGCCGGTGATCGTGCAGGCGCTGTCGCGCACCGTGCGCACGCTGCGGGATCAGGGTTATACCATCGTCATGGTCGAACAGAATTTCCGCTTCGCCGCACCGCTGGCCGACCGTTTCTACATCATGGAGCGCGGGCGGATCGTGGCGGGCTTTGACGCGGGCGAACTTCAGGACAGAATGCCCATGCTGCAACAGTACCTGGGCGTCTGACACTTCAGAACAACAACACGAGGAACCGACCATGAAACTGCGGATGGTGACGATTGCAACAGCGGCGGTGCTCGGCATCGCGGCCTGCCCGCCTGCGGCGCTCGCCGCCGGCGACCAGGTGGTGATCGGTGATATCGACGACATGTCCGGAGTGTACGCGGACGTACAGGGAGCGGGTGGCGTCGAGGCCATCAACATGGCGATCGCCGACTTCGGCGGCACGGTGCTTGGCAAGAAGATCGTGGTGCTGACCGCGGATCACCAGAACAAGCCCGACATCGGTGCCTCGAAGTTCCGCGAGTGGGCGGATCAGAACGGGCTCAACATGCTGATCGGCGGATCGAATACCGGCGTCAACATCGCCATGACGAAAGTCGCGGCCGCCAAGAAAGTACCTATGTTCGTCATCGGTGCGGCCGGCGCCTCATTGACCAATGAGGACTGCACCGCCTATACGGTCCACTATGTCTACGATACGACCTCGCTCGCCAACGGCACCGCGAGCGTCATCGTCAACGGAGGCGGCAAGACCTGGTTCTATCTGACGGCGGACTACGCGTTCGGCACGCAACTGCAGGGCGCGGCCTCCAAGGTCGTTGAAGCGCACGGCGGCAAGAACCTGGGCGGCGTGCGGGTGCCGCTCGGTGCGGCAGATTTCTCCTCCTTCCTGCTGCAGGCGCAGGGCTCGGGAGCGCAGGTGCTCGGCCTGGCGAATGCCGGCACCGACTTCAGCAACTCACTGAAGGCCGCCAACGAGTTCGGCATCACCAAGACCATGAAGCCGGCGGCGCTGCTCGCCTTCATCACCGACATTAACAGCCTGGGCCTGCAGACCGCGCAGGGGCTTTACCTCACCACCGGATATTACTGGGACCTGAATCCCGAGACGCGCGCGTTCGGCAAGCGCTTCTTCGCCAAGATCAACCGCGAGCCGACCATGGATCAGGCGGGCGCGTATTCCGCCACGCTGACGTATCTCAAGGCCGTTAAGGCGGTAGCCAGCACCGATTCCGACAAAGTCATGGCGGAACTGAAGAAAACGAAGATCAACGACATGTTTGCTAAGGGCGGCTATATCCGCGCGGACGGCGCCATGATTCACGAAATGTACGTGATGCAGGTGAAGACGCCGCAGGAATCGAAGTATCCGTGGGACTACTACAAGGTGGTGAAGAAGATGGCCGGCGAGGAGGCATTCGGCCCGATCACGGGACTGTGCCCGCTCGCGCCCAAGTAGCGGTGCCGCGGCGCCGGCCGATCGGGGGCGCGGCCCGCCGGCCGGGGCGGCCGCCGCCGGCCGCGGGCGCACCGTGAGCGACGTGTTCGGCATCCCGGTCGCCGTGATACTCGGGCAGCTGACGCTCGGGCTGGTGAACGGCTCGTTCTACGCGCTGCTCAGCCTCGGGCTCGCGGTGATCTTCGGGCTGATGGGCGTGGTGAACTTCGCCCACGGCGCCTTCTACACCCTCGGCGCGTTCGCCGCGCTGCTCGGCCTGCAGCTGTTCGGCATCAACTACTGGGCCGCTCTGGTGCTGGCGCCGCTGGCAGTAGGCCTGCTCGGCATCCTGGTGGAGCGGCTGTTCCTGCGCCGCGTCTACCGGCTCGATCCGCTCTACGGGCTGCTGCTCACCTTCGGGTTGGCGCTCATCGTGGAAGGCTCCCTGCACCAGGTGTTCGGCGCCTCGGGGGAGTCGTACCCGGTGCCGCCCGCGCTCGCCGGCGCAGTCAATCTCGGTTTCATGTTCCTGCCGCTGTACCGGGCCTGGGTGATCGTCGCGTCGATCGCGGTGTGCTTCAGCACCTGGTTCGTCATCGAGCGCACGCGCCTCGGGGCGACGCTGCGTGCCGCCACCGAGAATGCGCCGTTGCTGCAGGCTTTCGGCGTCAACGTGCCGTTGCTGGTCGCGCTCACCTACGGCGGCGGCGTAGCGCTCGCAGCTCTCGCCGGCGTTCTGGCGGCGCCGGTGGTGCTGGTGAACTCACACATGGGCAACTCGCTGGTCATCGTCGTGTTCGCGGTCGTGGTGATCGGCGGCATGGGCTCGATCCTCGGATCGATCGTCAGCGGCCTCACCCTCGGCATCGTCGAGGGATTCACCAAGGTCATCTATCCGGAAGCCTCGAGCATCGTGGTATTCATCATCATGGCGCTGGTGCTGGTGCTGCGGCCCGCCGGACTGTTCGGCAGGGAATAGCCGCATGCGTACGCCGGCAATTCTCTATGCGCTCGTCGGCCTGTTCGCGCTGTGCGTGCCGCTGCTCGGCATCTACCCGGTGTTCATGATGCAGCTGCTGTGCTTCGGAATGTTCGCGTGCGCCTACAACCTGCTGCTCGGCTTCGGCCGCATGCTGTCGTTCGGGCACGCCGCGTTCTTCGGCGCCGCCGCCTACGCGACCGCGTGGCTGGTCACCGCGCACGCCTGGGGGCCGGGGGCGGCGATCCTCGCCGGGGTGTGTGCGGCGGCGCTGCTCGGCCTGGTCGTCGGCGCCCTCGCCATCCGCCGCCAGGGAATCTATTTCGCGATGATCACGCTGGCGCTGGCGCAGCTGGTGTACTTCGTGTGCCTCGAGGCGCCCTTCACCGGCGGGGAGAACGGGCTGCAGGGGGTGCCGCGCGGTGACCTGTTCGGGGTGCTGCCGCTGCATTCCGACCGGGTGCTCTACTACGTGGTGCTGGCGGTGTTCGTGGCGGTGTTCGTGTTCATCCGGCGCGTGGTGCATTCGCCGTTCGGGCAGGTGCTCAAGGCGATCCGCGACAACGAGCCGCGCGCGATCTCGCTAGGCTACGAGATCAATCGCTACAAGCTGCTCGCCTTCGTGCTGTCGGCAACCCTCGCCGGGCTCGCCGGCTCGCTCAAGGCACTGGTGTTCGGCTTCGTGACCTTGAGCGACGTGCAGCAATCGACCTCGGGCGAAGTGATCCTGATGACGCTGCTCGGTGGCACGGGCACGTTCTCAGGTCCGGTGGTGGGCGCGGCGATCGTCGTGACCCTGCAGCAGTACCTGTCCGATCTGGTCGGCGGCTGGGTCACGGCCATCATCGGCGTGATATTCGTGGCGTGCGTACTGTCATTCCGCCGCGGCATCATCGGTGAGCTCGAGGCACTGCGGCTGCGCCACACCCGCTAGCAGGTCAACGCCCGCGTACCGAAGGAAGAATAATGACCGCGCAAACAACGACGATGGCATTCGGCTGGCGCGTCTACGGCCTGGGCGTAATTGCTCTGGCCCTCGTCTGCCTGGCGTGGGCGGACTTCGACCCGGGGCAGCCGGTGCCCAAGAGCTTCCCCGACCGCACCGCGCTCGCCTATGCGGTTGCAGCGTTCATGCTCGTCGCGGGTGCGGCCGTCGAGTGGCGCCGGACCGCGGCGTGGGGCGCCGGGGCTCTCGCCGCCTACTACGCGCTCATTGTCGTCATCCTCATGGACGGCCGCGTAACGCTCGCCCACTACGCCGAGTACGTCGCCTACGAAAACGTTGCCGAGCAGCTCGCGATCGCCGCGGGCGCGCTGATCATCTACGCCGCCAGCGCCAGGATCGATGCGGCGCTCGCCGCACGCCTCACGCGCCTCGGCCAGCTGGCGTTCGGGGTTTGTGCGCTGGTCTTCGGCGGCGCGCACTTTGTCTATATGAACATGACCGCCCCGCTGGTCCCCAAATGGCTGCCGCCCGGCCAGGCGTTCTGGGCTTACGCGACCGGGGTTGGCCACATCGCGGCGGGCGTTGCGATCCTGACGGGAGTGCAGGCGCGCCTCGGTGCGATCCTGCTGACCGCCATGTACGCCTCCTTCACCCTGCTGGTGCACGGTCCGATGCTGCTGGCGGATCGCTCCAATCATTGGATCTGGAGCGAAAACGCCCTGAATATCGCCCTGACCGGCGTCGCCTGGGTGGTGGCGGACTCGCTCGCGCGGTCGCGGCCTCTCACCCGAGCTGTCCCCTAGCGAGCCGCGGCCGCCTGCGCCAGGGTGAGCGCGGTGGCGAGCGGCGCCGCCTCGAGCGCCACGGCGCGCGCCTCCGGCAGCGAGGCCTGCAGCAGCTGCGTCAGCACCGCGCCGGGGGGCGCCTCGATGTACAGGCGGCAACCGAGCTCGTAGAGCAGCGTCACCGAATCGAGCCAGCGCACGGTGCGCGACACGTTGAGGATGAGATCCTCCGCGATCTGCACGCTCGCCTCGCAGAGGCGCGCGCGATGATTGCTCACGTAGGGCACGGCCGGCGGATGCATCGTGACCCGGGTGAGCGCCGTGCGCAGCTGTGCCGATACGTCGTCCATCAGCGGGCAGTGCGAGGGAATGGCGACCTGCAGGCGCTGCGCTACCGCGCCAGCCGCCCCGGCCTCGGTGGCCGCCAGCGCGAGTGCCGCCTCGTCCCCGGACACCACCGTCTCGGTCGGTGAGTTGACGCTGGCAAGATACAGCGGCCAGTGCCGGCTTACGCGGGCGATGAGCGTGCGCGCGCCACGCTCGCTCAAGCCGCGGATCGCCGCCATGCCGAAGCCGCGCGGCGCCGCGCGCGCCATGGCGTCGCCGCGCAGCTGCACCAGCCGCAGCGCATCGGCAAAATCGAGCGCGCCGCAGGCGACCGCCGCGGCAAACGCCCCCACCGAGAGCCCCGCGACCGCGTCCACCGGACAGCGCTGTTCCCGCAGCGCCCGCGCCGTGGCGACGCCGCTGATGAGCGTCGCCAGCTGCACCGCGGTGGTCGATTCGAGCGCCGCTGCCGTGTCGAGCGTGCCGAGCTCGCCGCCGAGAACCTGCTGCGCCTCGGTGAGCACGCTGCGCACCGGCTCGCTCGCCGCAAGACGCCCGAGAAAGCCGGGGCGTTGCGCGCCCTGACCGGGAAAGAGCAGCGCGACGCGCATCAGGCCGCCGCAACCGCACCCGCCCAGGGATCGTCCGTGAGGCAGGAACCGCGCGGGGTCCGCAGCCGGTACGGCGGGCGGCCGCGGGAAACTTCCGCGAGCGCCACGCCCCCGCGGGGCGTTTCCAACAGCGCATCGACCCGCACCGCGAGCGCCCCGAGCTCGCGCATCAGCCGCGCAGCTGCCGTCACGGCGAGCGGCGCGCCGAGCTCGATCACCAGGTCGAGGTCGCTGTGCGCGCTCGCCGTCGCCTGCCCGCTCGCGAGCTCGAAGGCCACGCTGCCCGCAGGGCCCCAGCGCCCCTGCAGCGCATGCGCCGCCATGATGGTTGCGACCGCCTCGAGCGCGGCGAGCGCCGGCACCTCGGCCGCACGCGCATGCCCGACCCAGGCGCGCCGCTGCGCCAGCTGCGGCGCGCTCACCGCCTCGAGCACGTCCTGCGGCTGCAGCCAGGCGGCGAAGCGCTGTGCACGCGCCGCGCCGCGCACGCCGACCGGGATTGAGCCGGCGCGGCGCCCGGCGCGCCGCACCACCACCCACGGTGTGGCGCGTAAGGATGCGCCGACCCACGCCGGCGCCGGTGCTGCCCCCGCCAGTACCGCGCCGCCGGCGATGCGCAGCAGCGTGTGGGTCTGCACCTCTAACCCTCGTCCCATTGCGCCGCCAGGCGCGCACGGACCTCGATAGAGGCCGCGCGCAGCGTGCGCGCCGCCGGGGACTGCAGCCGCTGGCGCAGATCCGGTGGCGCGGCGCGCGCATCGGCGATCGCCTCCGCGAGCGCGGCGCGCACGCGCCCGAGGTCGGCGGCGCTGGGTGCCTCGGCATTCACCCCCTCGATGAGACGCCAGATGAGCCCGAGGCGCGCGAAGGAGCGCACGTCGTAGGCCATCGGCACGATGCGTTCACCCAGCTGCGCGAGCTCGGGCAGCGTGCGGCGCGTGATGCGCGCTGCCGCTTCCTGGCTCATGGCGTGCACCTGCACCGCGGTGTCATCGAGCGCCAGGATGCGGTTCGCCTGGTAGCCATGCGCCAGCAAGCCGCCCGACATGGCCTTGCCGACCAGCAGCGCGATCAGCGGGTGGCCCGCCAGGCGCGCGCTGGCGTAGGCGTCGACCGCGGCCGCGCACGCCAGGTGAATGCCGAGCAGCTCTTCGCTGCGTCCGTAGGCCTGGCTGGTGACGTCGACGATCGCCAGCAGCGGCCGCGGAGCTCCGGCACTGTGCTCGGCGAGCGTGCGCCGCACCTGTTGCGCGAGCGCCCAGGCCTCGTCGATGCCGAGCTCCCCGGCGCGCGCACGCGGGAAGCGGTTGGCCGCCTCCGGGACCACGGCGAGGCAGCGCGCCAGCTCCGCGCCGATGCGCGCGTCCGCAGCCCGCACCGTGCGCAGCCCGCCGGGCAGCAGCCCCTCCTGCCCGGTGAGCGCCTGAAACCAGCGCAGTCCGCGCGATGCGGGCGCCGCGCTCATCGCACCTCCTGCTCATGGTCGGCCCACAGCGTCCGCAGTGCCTCGGGCGTCGGCGGGCGGGCCGGGTCGATCCGCGCGAGGCGCGCGCGGTAGCGCTCGACCTCGCTGGTGCGCAGCACGGCGGGCAGCTCGAAGGCCGCGCGTACTTCGCCAGCGATCTGCGCCACGTCGTCGGCCACGAGCACGTCGGCAAACCCCGTGGCGTGCCGTTGCGCGCCGCCCATCACGCTCCATACCGCGGGCACGTCGCTCGCGTCGAGCTCACCGATGCCGGCTTCCTGCTCGATGACCTCAGGCCCGTTCATGCCGAGGCGCGCCCGGCGAGTCACGATGAGCCGGCTGCACAGCGCCGCCGCGAGCGACATGCCGCCGAAGCAGCCCACCGGCCCGGCCACCACGCCCACGACCGCAACGTGGCGGCGCAGTGCGACGATCGCTGCGTGGATCTCGGCGATCGCGGCGAGCCCGAGGTTCGCCTCCTGCAGGCGCACCCCGCCGGTTTCGAGCAGCAGCACCGCGCGCAGCGGCCTGCCCCGCTCGCAGTCGCGCACCGCGAGCTCGAGTGCCCCGGCGATCTTGGCGCCCGACACCTCGCCGATGCTGCCGCCCTGGAAGGCGCCCTCGATCGAGGCGACGAGCGCCGGCTGGCCGGCGAGACGACCACGTGCAATGACCACGCCGTCATCGGCCTGCGCGATGAGGCCCTGCAACGGCAGCCAGGGGGACTTCAGCCGCTCGAACGGCCCGAGCAGCTCGCGGAACGAGCCGTTATCGAGCACCGCACGGGCACGCTCGCGCGCGTTGAGCTCGATGAAGCTGTCGGGCAGCGCGATCACGGCGCCAGACTCTCCACCGCCTGCTCGAGACGCAGCATCACGACTCCGGGCGTGGCGCCGAAATCGTTGATCTCGATCGCGGCCGCGCCGTCGAAGCGGCTGAAGAAGCGGTCGAGCACGTGCTTCCACACGTTGCCAAAGCCGGCGACGCTGGTCGTCACCGTGACGTGGGTCTGTGGATCGGCGGAAGGCTCGAGCAGGATTTCGAGGTCCCCCGAGCCCACCACGCCGACGTGGGCGCGGCCCGACAGGACGCGCTGCGCCGGGTAGTCGAACTTCAGTACTTCCATGGTCGCCTCACGAGGGTCGTCGGGTGCGCCTGGTCGAGGAACAGGCAGGCGGCGAGCAGGTCGGCGCCGCCGCCGGGGGAGACGCCTCGCTGCAGCAGCTGCGCATCGAGCGCGAGCAGCGCGCGCCGCCCCGCCGGGGTCGCGCTGCCGCCCGCCGCCAGCACGCCGCGCGCGCCTTCGCGGGCGGCGGTGAGCGCGCTCCAGCCGCCGCGATGCAGGAGGCAGGTATCCTCGAGGCTCGACATGATCGCCAGCAGCGCATCAAGTCGCGCGCAGCGCTCCCCGCACCCGCGCCGGCGGGCGCGGTGCAGGGCCGGCAGGCCCACCTGCAGCACGTGGGGAAATCCCGCCGCCGCCTCCCCGCGCGCACCGCTCACGCCGAACCGCCGGCACACCCGCGTGCCGTTGCTCGGCAGGTCGGGTGCGTGGCGGTCGGGAAGTCGCGCCAGGCGCGCGGCGGCGGCACCGAGCTCCTTGAGGCTGCGCGGTGCGCGATTGCCAGCCAGCGCCGCGATCAGCAGTCCCAGTACCCAGATCGCCCCGCGATGAGCATTGCTGCCGCCGGTCGCAGCCAGCGAGCGCTGCTCGCCCTCCCGGCCGAGCGCGCCGAGCCGCTCGCGCAGCTCGAGGGCCGGCGGCGCCGCGCTGGCCTGCAGCGCCATGCCGAGGAAGCTGCCGCGCAGCGCCTCGGCCGAGCGCAGCAGCCGTGTCAGGTCCAGGTCCCGATGCGCTCCCGGGCCGCGTTGATCGACCAGCGCGGGCTTGGGTGTGAGCATGGCCTCGGCGACCAGCGCGCGCACGGCGCGATCGGCCAGCTGCGCGGCGCGCGGCCGCGCATCACCGCGCAGCGGCGGCGCACACGGGTTCGCTGCCGCCGGTGGCACGCCCTACCCGCCGGAAAAGCGCGCCGGAGGGCGGTACAGCCCTCCGGACCAGGTGACGAGGTCGCCGATGCTGCGCGCGGCGAGCAGCGTGCGGCGCGCCTCGGTGCGGCGTACGCCGAGATCCTCCGGGTAGGCCACGATGCCGCGGGCGCGCAGCGCCGCGGTGCGCTGCGGCTCGGCGCGCCGGCCGACCGCCGTGGCCCCGCCGATGGCCGCGAGCGCCGCGCGGCGCTCCTCGGCTCCGAGTGCCTTGTAGAGGTAAGCGATCCCCTCTTCGCTCACCACGTGGCTCACGTCCTCGCCGTAGATCATGACCGGTGCGATCGGCATTGCGGCGCTGCGGCCGACCTCCACCGCGTCGAGCGACTCGACCAGCGCCGGCACCCCGCCGCGGTGGAAGGTCTCCACCAGCTGCACCACGAGCTTGCGGCCGCGCACGATCGGCGCCTGCGCGGTGATCAGGCTGAGCCAGGCGGGGGTGCTGTGCCGGCGCCCCTTCGGATCGTGTCCCATGTTGGGAGCGCCGCCGAATCCGGTCAGGCGGCCGAGCGTCACCGTGGAGGAGTTGCCATCGGCATCCATCTGCAGCGTGGAGCCGATGAACAGATCGACGCCGTACTGCCCGGCCAGCTGGCACAGCACACGGTTCGAGCGCAGCGTGCCGTCGGCGCCGACGAAGAACACGTCCGGGCGCGCGCGGATGTAGTCCTCCATGCCCAGCTCGCCGCCGAAGCAGTGAATGCTCTCCACCCAGCCGCTCTCGATGGCCGGGATCAGCGTCGGGTGCGGATTCAGGGCCCAGTGGCGGCAGATGCGCCCCTTGAGGCCGAGCGCGGCGCCGTAGGTCGGCAGCAGCAGCTCGATCGCCGCGGTGTCGAAGCCGATGCCGTGGTTGAGCGAGGTGACGCCGTGGCGCTCGTAGATCCCGCGGATCACCATCATCGCCATCAGGATCTGCAGCTCGCTGATGTGGCGCGGATCGCGGGTGAAGAGCGGCTCGAGAGCGAACGGGCGGTCGGCGGGCACGATCAGGTCGACCCAGGATCCGGGGATGTCGACGCGCGGCAGCCTGTCGACGATCTCGTTGACCTGCGCCAGCACGATGCCGTGGCGGAACGCCGCGGCCTCGACGATCGTGGGCGTGTCCTCGGTGTTGGCGCCGGTATAGAGGTTGCCGGCCGCGTCCGCCTGCGCGGCGCACACCAGCGCCACCTGCGGCGTCAGGTCCACGAACATCCGTGCGTACAGCTCGACGTAGGTGTAGATCCCGCCGATCTCGAGCCGGCGATCCTCGAGCAGCTGCGCGACGCGCAGGCTCTGCGGCCCGGCGTAGGAGAACTCCACGCGCCGCGCGATGCCGCGCTCGAACAGCGTCAGGTGCTCGGGACGGCTGATGGAGGAGATCAGCAGATGCAGGTCGTGGACCCGCGCCGGATCGACCTGCGCCAGCGCGCGCGACAGAAAATCCGCCTGCTTCTGGTTATCGCCCTCGAGCGCCACGCGATCGCCCGGGCGCAGCAGCCCCTCCAGCACCGCCACGATCGCCGCGGGGTCGACGCGTTTGCCGCGGACGTGTGCGCTGACCGCCTGCAGGCGGCGCAGCTTGTCCGCACGGCGTACGTCCCAGCGGCGCGCAGCATCGTCTCGGACGGGCGGACTGTCCATGGCGTGGGCGATCATGCCGTGCGGTGCGTGCCGGGTGCAAACACCGCACGCCGCCGCAACGCGCGTGTGCACGCCGGTAAGCGGATCACTCGATGCGCATGCCGAGGTTCGCGGCGAGAAAGGCGTAGATGTCCGCGCTCTGCGCGACCGCCTGGGTCACCGTCTCGCCGCCGCCGTGCCCGGAGGCGGTATCGACCTCGAGCAGCACCGGCGCGCGTGCCGCCTGCGCCGCCTGCAGTGCCGCCGCGAACTTGAACGAGTGCATCGGCATGACGCGCGTGTCGTGATCCCCGGTGATCACCAGCGTCGCCGGATAGCGCCTGCCGTTGCGCACGTTGTGCACCGGCGAGTACGCATACAGTGCGTGAAACTCCTCACGATCCCGCGGCGAGCCGTAGTCGCCCTCCCACCCCGCGCCCTGGCCGAAGCGGTTGAAGCGCAGCATGTCGAGCACACCCGCCTGCGCAACCGCCGCAGCGTACAGCTCCGGGCGCTGCGTCACGCAGGCGCCGACCAGCAGCCCGCCGTTCGAGCGCCCGTATATCGCCAGGCGGTGCGCTGAAGTGTAGCGCTGCGCGATCAGCCACTCGGCCGCGGCGATGAAGTCATCGAACACCACCTGCTTGCGGGTGCGCATCCCGGCGCGATGCCAGGCCTCGCCGTACTCCCCGCCGCCGCGGATGTTGGCCATGGCGAATACTCCGCCCATCTCGAGCCAGGCGATGCGCGCCGGGTCGAACGCCGGCAGCGTCGACAGGCCGAAGCCGCCGTAGCCGTACAGCAGCAGCGGATGCCTGCCCGCAGGGTCCATGCCCTTGCGCCAGGCGAGCAGCAGCGGGATGCGCGTACCGTCCTTGCCGCGATAGAACACCTGGCGCTGCTCGAAGGCCTGCGGGTCGAAGGCCACCTGCGGCGCGCGCCACACGCTGCTGCTGCCGCTGTCGAGGTCGTAGCGGTAGATGGTGGGCGGGGTGACGAGGCTCGAGTACGAGTAGAACGTCTCGTGATCCGGCGCGTGCCCGTCGAAACCGGCCACGGCGCCCGCGCCCGGAAACCGCACCTCGCCCTGTGGCGTCCCGTCGAGTGCGTAGAGGTGCACGCGGCTGTGCGCGTCGTGCAGCGTGCGCACGATCAGCCGATGACCGACCAGCGTCACGCTGCGGGCGGCGACGCTCAGGTCGATCGCATCATCGCCCTGCGCGATCACCTCGCGCCAGCTGCTGCGCTCGGGGTGCAGCGGATCCACGGCCAGCACGCGCCCCCGGGGTGCATCGAGCGAGCTGAGGAAGAACAGCCTGCCGGCGTCGGCACCCACATAGACGAACGCGGCCTCGAAGCCGACCGCCAGTGCGATTGGCGCGGGGGTGGGGCTGGCGAGATCGAACAGGTAGATGTTCTCGCGCGCCTTATCGCCGACCTCGCCCTCCGCGGCCAGCACCACCAGCCAGCGCCCGTCGGGGGCGAGGAACGGCTGGTACTGCCAGTCGGGGTGCGCGTCATCGCCGAGCAGCCGCCGATCGCTCGCCGCGTCGCTGCCGAGCGCATGGTAATAGAGCCCGTTACCCAGATCCTGGGTGCTGAGCTCCGCGCCCGCGGGCGGTGGCGGGAAGGCGCTGTAGTACAGGCCTTTGCCGTCGGGCGTGAAGGCCGGCGGGTAGTACTTGGTGTGGCGCAGGACGTCAGGCAGATCGCCGCCGCTGTCGAGGTCACGGATGCGCCACTCCCGCCAGTCGGAGCCGGCGTTCGAGACAGCATACGCCAGGCGCCGCGCGTCGCGGCTTGCGACGTAGCCGACCACCACGGCGTGCGCTGCGGCGCCGAGCGCGTTCGGGTCGAGGGCCACGTCGGCAGCGGCGGCGAGCTCGGAGGTGCTGAGCAGCACGCTCTGCTCCAGCCGTCCGCTGTTGCTGGTGTAGAAATACCGGCCCTGTTCGTGAAACGGGATGCCGATCCTTTCGAAGTCGTACAGCGCCCCGATGCGCGCCTCGAGGCGCGCGCGCCCGGAAAGCGCGTCGAGGTAGCCGCGGCTGAGCGCAGCTTCGGCCTGCACCCAGGCACGGGTCGCCGGCGAATCCAGATCCTCCAGCGGGCGGTAGGGGTCGGCGACCGCCACGCCGTGATAGTCCTCGACCACGCTGCCGTGCGGGGCCGGCGGATAGCTGAGGCGGGTTTGCGGGCGCAGCCGCGCCGCGCACGCCCACAGCCCGGTGAGCGCCGCGGCGAGACAGATGGCGAGCAGCAGTATCCCGGTGCGACTCAGCGACATGCGACCCCTCTCGCGCGCGCTGGCGGTGCGCCGCCGGCGCTTCGCGATTATGCCCAAGGCGCACGCCACGGGCGCTGTAGAATTGCGCGCATGCCGCGCCACATCGGAATCGTCGCCTGTTCCGCCGAGGGCGCAGCGTTGTGCTACCGCACCGTGTGCCTGGAAGGGCCGCAGCAATTCGGCGCACTCGGTCATCCCGAGATCTCGATGCACACGCACTCCTTCGGTGCGTACATGCACTGCTTCGAGCACGATGACTGGGCAGGAGTCGGCGAGCTGATGCTGGTATCCGCGCACAAGCTGGCGCGCGCTGGCGCCGACTTCCTCATCTGCCCCGACAACACCATCCACCGCGCGCTGCCGTGGGTGCTGTCGCGCTCACCGCTGCCGTGGCTGCACATCGCCGAAGTCGTGGCACAACACGCCGTGGCGCGCGGCTTTCACCGCCTCGGGCTCACCGGCACCCGCTACCTGGTCGACAGCGAGGTCTACCCGGAGAAGCTCGCCGCGCACGGCCTGCAGTGCCTGCGGCCGAACCCCGGCGAGCGGGCGCAGATCAACCGCATCATCTTCGAGGAGCTGATCGCGGGGGTGTTCAGCGCGGCGGCGGTGGACTGCCTGCAGCGGGTCATGCAGCGCATGCGCGCGGAGGGGTGCGATGCGGTGGTGCTTGGCTGCACCGAGCTGCCCCTGATCATGACCGACGCCAACTCGCCGTTGCCGACGCTGGACTCGACGCGGCTGCTGGCGCGCGCCGCGCTGCAACGCGCCGCGACCTAGCGTGAGCTGCACCCCCGGCGCGCCGCGCGCGGCGCCCCGGGCGCGCTACTTCTTGCCTTCGAACTTGAAGGAGACCTTGAGCTTCGCGCGGTACGCCTTGATCTTGCCGTTCTGCACCTGCATGTCGAGCTGGATCACTTCCGCGATGCGCAGGTCGCGCAGCGTCTTCGACGCCTGAGCGACGGCCACGGCCGCCGCTTTTTCCCAGGACTCGCTGCTGGTGCCGACCAGCTCGATGATCTTGTAGACGCTGTCAGCCATGGCTTGCCACCTTCCGCCCCCGCTGCGCAGGGCCGCTTGTTGTTAGTCCACTTCAGGTCGCGGCCATGATGCTGCCGGCATGCGGCAATTGCAACGCGTGCGCACCGCGCCGCGCCACCCCGCGTCCTTCAGTACCAGTGATCCTCGATGCCCTCCCAGACATCGAGTCTGCCCACCCCGCGATCGGCGGTGAAGTTGCCGAAGCGGCCGGCGTGAAACGCCAGCGGTGTGCCCGGGGCACAAGCCAGTCCCTGTACCTCACCGAGAATGATGAGATGGTCGCCGCCCGCGTGCACCGCCTGCACCCGGCAGTCGAAGCGGCACAGCACGTCGGGCAGGTGCGGCGGGTGCGGCTTGCCGCGCCACGCGGGGTCGGGGTCGAACTTGTCGTGGGTGCGCCGCGCGAAGTGCAGCGCGAGCTCGTGCTGGTGATGCGAGAGCACGTGCACGGCGAACGGCGCGCCCGGGGCGAAGGCCGGCACACCGCTGCTGTGGCCCGCGAGGCACCACAGCAACAGCGGCGGCTCGAGTGACACCGAGGTGAAGGAATTTGCCGTCACGCCCACCGGCTCACCGTCCGGGCGCACCGCGGTGACGACCGTTACCCCGGTGGCGAACAGGCCGAAGGCATCGCGCAGATCACGCTGGCTGTAAGGGGCGGCCGCGCTCACGGTGCGCTCTCGGACAGGCGCATTCCGGCCGTGGATTCGAGCATGCTCGCATCGTACGGCCTCGCTTCAGATTTTCAAACCGCGGACCGCGCACCGCGGCCGCGTACGCCGCACCGCGAGCGCGACCGCGACCCCGCCGAGCAGCAGCCAGTCGAGCTCGCCGCCGCCGCCGCCGCCGCCGCCGCCGGAGCCGGGCGCGGCGTTGACGGTGAGCTGCGCTGCGCCGGATGCCGAGCTGTCGGCCGCGGCCACGGCGGTGACGGTGATCATGCCGCCCGCCGGGACGCTGGCCGGGGCGCTGTAGACGCCGGCACTCGAGACCGTGCCGAGGCTGGCGTTGCCGCCGGGAACGCCGTTGACCTCCCAGGTCACGTCGGTGTTGGTGGTGTTGGCGAGCGTGGCGCTCAAGGCCTGCGTGGCGCCGGTGCGCAGCACGGCGGTCGCCGGGCACACGGCCACCTGCACGGCCGGCGCGCTGACCGAGCAGGCCGCCTGTCCGGCCGTTGCCGGCGCCGCGCTGCTCACACCGGTCGGACCGATCACGACCTGCGCGGTGTCCTGGCGCCCGGCGTCATCGGTGACGGTGAGCGCCACGGTCGCGAGCCCGCACGCCGGCACGGTCACCGAGGCGGTGGCGGTGGCGCCGTTCTGGATGGTGACGGCCTGGCCAGCGGCCTGGCTCCAGGCAAACGCCGTCAGCGTGTGGTTGGTGGCGGCGGCGCTGCCGGCGCCCTTGAGCGGCACGCTCTGCCCGGCGGCGACCGAGGCCGGCACTGCCACGGCGGCAATCGGCCGCAGGGCCTGCGCCAGTGCCCCGGAAGCGTTCGCCATCCCCGCCCCGCAGGTCTGTCCGTCGCGCGTGCAGATGCATTCCGCGTCCTGCACGTCGCTCGCGCCCGCGGGCACGTGGCACATCGGCGGCTGCGTCGTCTCACCGACCGAGCTCTGCGGGTAGGGCAGCGCGCCCTGCTGCAGGCGGGCGATCAGCTGGCAGGAGTTGAGTTTGGCGTTGACCGCCAGCATCAGCGCGCCGATGCCCGCGACCTGGGGCGCCGCGAAACTGGTGCCGAGGTTCCAGGTGCGATACTCGCTGCCGCTGATCTGGCAGTTGGCGTTGCTGCCGGTCGTCGGATCGCAGTAGTAGTAGCCGGTGTAGTCGTCGGCGCCGGGACTCATGGTGGCGAGATTGGTGGTGGTGGTGAGGGTGTAGACACACGGCTCGTTGGCGGCGGTGTTGACGCAGTTGCCGGCCGGCGCACCGAGGGCTACCCCGGGACCCAGGCTGCTGTAGCCGACCTTGGTGCCCGCATGCCGCAGGCCCGCGACGCCGGCGACGCCGGCACAGTTCGCCGGGGCATCGACCGGTCCGCCTTCGTTGCCGGCCGAGACGACGATCAGCACGCCGAGCGCGGTGATCTGATCGACCACGTCCTGGTAGCTCTGCGGGCACGGACCGGTGCCGCCGAGACTCATATTGATGATCCTGGCTGGTGTGGCGTTGGTCGGGACACCGTTTACCGCCATGCCGGCCGCCCACATCATGCCGGTGATGATGTCGGAGTCGGCGCCGCCGCACACCCCGAGCGCGCGCACCGGCAGGATCTGCCCGTTCCACGTCACCCCGGCGATGCCGAGCGAGTTGTTGGTGATCGCGCCGAGGATCCCGGCGACGCGCGTACCGTGCCAGGAGCTGTATTCGGTCTGCGTCTGGCTGGCACATTCGGGCTGGGACAGGTCGGCGCTGGTGATCCAGTCGCCCGGATCGGACGCGTCGGCGCCCGGACAGGTGTTGTTGTTGGCCACGAACGGGTCGGAGATGAAGCAGTAGCCGGGCAACACCCGCCTGCCACTCGCGACCGCGAGCAGGTCCGGATGCTCGAAGCGCACCCCGGTATCGATGTCGGCGATCACCAGCCCGGTGAGCCCGGTCGTGATGCTCCACGCGCTTTGCGCATCGATGGCGCTGGGTGTGACCGCGGAACTCGGCAGCAGGTACCACTGCTCGCTGTAGAGCGTGTCGTCGGGTGCGCTGTGCACGTAGCGGCGCTGGTCGGCTTCCGCATACTGCACGTCGGGATCGGCGCGCAGGCGCGCCAGGATCTCCGCGAGCGAGCCGCCGCCGTCCGCCGTCGCGACCCCCACCACGTGCAGCCGGTCGGTGATGGCGCGCTCGCCCTCGAGCGCCAGTCCCGCGCGGGTGGCGAGCGTCGCCAGACGCGCCTGTGCCGCGGCGGCGGGCAGCGCCGCGCTCCCCTGCCGCAGCTTGACGATGATGGCGGGCGCCGCTGCCGGGGCGCCATGGGGGTGGTGCCGTACGGGGTTGAGCTCCGCGCGTCCCGTCCCGGCGGTCACCGCCGCCGCCGCCATCGTCAGCAGGATCGTCCAGGCAAACCGCTGCACCGCAAGACCTCCCTCGAGCGCGTCATACGGACCCGTCCGCGTTCGCTGCCGCAGGGGCGCAGCCACAGGCTCGCAGCCGCAGCATGCGCACGCGCCCCCGGCGGGAGCAAATCCAGGTGCCAGAAGCGCGAGCGGCTCCGCAGTTGCGACCGCCGTTGTCTCCCGGCGGCGACGGGCGCGCGGTCCGCAAGACGCAGGTCGCACTCCCGCACGGGTCAAGACGCCGAGGGGGCGCGGTAGTATCCTCACGCTATTCATGAGTGTGATTGCCTCCTTCGCCACCGACGGGGCGGCCCTGCCGGCCGGTACCGCCGTCGCCGAGGCCCTCGAGAGCAACCACATCGTCTTCTTCCCCCGCTGCCCGATCGGCCTGCCCGATGAGGCGACGCTGCGCTACCTGCGCAGCGAGCTGCCGGCGCGCCTGCGCCTGAAGAACATCAGCTATCACCCGGAAGCCGGGCGCGTCACCGGACTCGACGCCGATGCGGACACCGGGCGGCGCGTCACGCAGATCCTCACCGCACACCTCGCCGAGGTCAGCGCTTTCCTGCACCGCCAGCTGCCGCACCTCACCGCGGACTGGACGATCGGTACCTGCAGCATCCGCCCGATCCAGGAGCGCGGACGAAACTTAAAGCCGCACGCCAGCAACGAGCTGGTGCATGTCGACGCCGGCGCCTACGGCGCCACCGACGGCGATCGGATCCTGCGCTTCTTCGTCAACTTCAGCGATCACGAGGACCGCGTCTGGGCCACCAAGGGTCCGATCCAGGACATCCTCAGCCGCTGCGGCCGCGAGGCGGGACTGGTCGACGCGCACGGGCGCCTCACCGTCAGGCTCAACAAGAGGCTGCCCGACCGGGTGCTCAGCGGTGCGGTGCGCGCCCTCGGGCGCCTCAATCCGCTCGCGCGGGTGCTCGACAGCTCCCCCTACGACCGGGCGATGCGCCGCCTGCACAACTTCATGAAGGACGATGCGGAATTCAGACAGGATCAGCGCGGCTACCAGGAGCTGCGCTTCCCGCCCTACTCGGCGTGGATGGTGTTCACCGACAGCGTCAGCCACGCGAGCCTGTCGGGACAGTTCGCCTTCGTCACCACCATCATCGTGCGCCGCCGCCACATGCGGGCCCCGCAGTTCGCGCCCTTCAACGTGCTGATGAGCCTGCCGCAGATGCCGCGGCCGCTCGCGCCACCGCACTAAGGCCCGGCGGGCGCTCGAGGGCCGACTCGAGCTTCGCGATCACCTCGGCCGGCTCGATGAGATTCATGACGCCGGGCTTCTCGATCTTGGTGCGCCACGGCAGCTCGGCGGCCTTGCGGCCGAGAAAGCGCCGCGCCGCCTCGTCGAAGCGGTCGACGCACAGGTCGCGGCTGAAATACGGCCCGCTGCGCGCCGGGTTGGTAGCCGCATAGAGCCCAACGACCGGCACACCGAGCGAAGTCCCCATGTGCGCCGGCCCGGAGTCGGGCGTCAGCAGCACCCGCGCGCGGCCGAGCGCGGCATAGAACTCCGGCAGCGTATCGCGCCCTGCGAGGTTGGTGGCGGGCGCGCGCATGCGCGCGGCGATCTCAGAGGCGGTGCGCTGCTCGAGCGGCGTGCGGCCGCCGCAGATCAGCACCTTGAGCCCGAGCTTGCGCACCGCGTGCTCGCCGACCGCAGCATAGCCGGCGACGTTCCAGTTGCGCAGCAGGTGGCTCGAGCACGGACTGATGATGAGGGCCGGCACGCCGTCCGGGACGTGGCGCAACGCGTAGGTGCGCGCGCCCTCGGGCAGCGGGATGTCCCAGCGGTAGTCGCGCTCGTCGACTCCGAGGCGGCGCGCGAAACCGAACAGCGCGTCCATCACGTGCTCGCGCGGCGCCGGCGCGATGCGCGCGTTGGTGAACAGCCATTGCAGGTCGAGCGCGCGCTCGCGGTCGTAGCCGAGCTTCACTGGCGCCGTGGCAAGCGCGGCAACCAGGCTCGCGCGCCAGGCGAACTGCATGTGCAGCAGCAGCTCGAAGGATCGACCGCGCAGCGCGCGGCGCAGTGCCGCCAGGGCCGCCAGCCCGGCGCGCTTGTCGAACTCGATGAACTCGATGTCGGAAATCGCGCCGACGAGACGCGCCTCGCTGCGCCCGATGATCCAGGTGAAGCGCGCCGCCGGCCAGGCTCGCTGCAGCGTGCGGACCACCGGCAGGCTGTGGCAGACATCCCCGAGCGCGGAGAGCTTCACCACCAGCACCGCACGCGGCGGTGCGGCGAGCAGCGCCGGCGCCGCCGCGCTCACCCGCCGGCCTTCGGGCGCACCCGCGCCAGCGCCCACAGGCGCAGGTACTTGCGGCGCACGTAGCCGGCCTCCACGCAATGAAACAGCCAGCCGCGCCACCCGTCGAGCACGCCGCGCTTGATGAGCATGCCGCGCACGAAGCGCCACAGCGGGTGCACGAACACGGCCAGCAGAGTGCCGCGCCGGCCCGCCCGGTACATCTCCTCGGCCATGAGGCGCGCATAGCGGTCGACCCGCGCCAGGTGATCATCGAGGCTGCGGTAGGCATAGTGCTCGAGCGGTGCACGCAGGCGCCCGACGCGGCCATCGACCGCGATCTTCTCGTGCACCTCGTAGCCCACCCAGCGCGCAGCGCCGCGCCGGTAGAGGCGGATCTTGCGGTCCGGCCAGGCGTTGCCGTGACGCAGGAAACCGCCGAAGTAGCTGGTGAGACGCGGCACCGAGTAGCCGGCCATGCCGGCGAATCCCGCCGCCTTCAGGGCCAGGATCTCCGCGCGCAGCGCCGGCGTCACGCACTCGTCCGCGTCCACCGACAGCACCCACTCGTACTGCGCCACGTCGCTCGCGTACTGCTTCTGCGAGCGGTAGCCGGGCCAGTCGCGCTCGATGACGTGCGCGCCGTGGCGCGCCGCGAGCTCGCGCGTAGCGTCGGTCGAATGCGAGTCGACGACGATGATCTCGTCGCAGAAACTCACCGCTGCGATGCAGCGCTCGATGCGCTCGGCCTCGTTGAGCGTGATGATGCAGGCGGATAGCCCGGTGGGCGGCGCGCTCACGTCGGTAGCTTACGCGAGCAGCGCCAGCCAGTCGTGATCGCGTGGCCCGTAGGCAACGAACGCGGGATTCAGCAGCTGGGCGCGGGTGTTGTAGGTGAGCGGCGCCCCGTCCAGGCGGCTCACCGTCCCGCCGGCCGCCGTGAGCACCGCGTGCGCCGCGGCCGTGTCCCACTCGCTGGTGGGGCCGAGGCGCGGATAGACGTCGGCGGAGCCTTCCGCCACCAGGCAGAACTTCAGCGCGCTGCCGATGCCTTCCAGGCGGTGCGGTCCGAGACGCTCGAGGAAGCGCGCCAGCGAGTCCCCGCGGTGCGAGCGACTGCCGACCACGCGTACCGGATCCCCCGAGCGGCCCGCCACGCGAATCGGCGTCGGCGGCCCCTCCCCCTGCTGCCGCCAGGCGCCCGCGCCCGGCAGCCCCAGATAGCTGGTATCGCCCACCGGCACGTGCACCACGCCGAGCGCGGGCGCGTGGCCGCGGATGAGTGCGATGTTCACGGTGAACTGCCCGTTGCGCGCCAGGAATTCGCGCGTGCCATCGAGCGGATCCACCAGCCAGTACTCATGCCACCTGGCGCGCTGCGCGTACGGCGTGGCGGCCGCCTCCTCCGACAGCAACGGCAGCGCCGCCGTGAGCTGCTGCAGCCCGGCGGCGATGAGGCGATGGGCGGCGAGGTCCGCCGCGGTCAGCGGGGAGTCGTCGCTCTTGGTGGTAGCGGCCCACTGCCCGGACTCGTAGATCCTGAGAATCTCGCGCCCGGCCGCGCGCGCGATGCCGAGGATCTGCTGCAGCAACCCGCCGCCGTCGGCCGTCATGCGCCGCCGGTCACGCCGAGCGCGGCGAGCCTGGCGATGATGCTCGCCGCGGCCTGCTCGGGAGTCATCACCGTGGTGTCGATGTGGATCTCCGCCGCTTCCGGCGCCTCGTAGGGCGAGTCGATGCCGGTGAAATTCTTCAGCTCGCCGCGGCGCGCCTTGCGGTACAGCCCCTTCACGTCGCGACGCTCGGCTTCGGCGAGCGGCGTGTCGACGAACACCTCGAGGAACTCCCCCGGTGCGAACAGGTCGCGCGCCATGCGCCGCTCGGAACGGAACGGAGAAATGAAGGACACCAGCACGATCAGGCCCGCATCGACCATGAGCCGGGAGACTTCCGCGACGCGGCGGATGTTCTCCACACGGTCCTGGGCGGTGAAGCCCAGATCCTTGTTCAGTCCGTGGCGCACGTTGTCGCCGTCGAGCAGATAGGTGTGCCGGCCGCTGGCGGCGAGCTGCTTCTCCACGATGTTGGCGATGGTGGACTTGCCGGCTCCGGACAACCCGGTGAGCCACAGCACGCACGCCCGCTGGCCCTTCAAGCGCGCGCGCAGCGGCTTGCCGACGTCGAGCGCCTGCCAGTGCACGTTCTGCGAGCGGCGCAGCGCGAAGCTGATGAGTCCGGCGCCGACGGTGTTGTTGCTGAGACGGTCGATGAGAATGAAGCCGCCGAGCGTGCGGTTGGCGGCGTACGGCTCGAAGGCGATGGCGCGGTCGAGCTCCAGCTCGCACACCCCGATGTCGTTCAGCTCCAGCCGCTCGGCGGGCTCGTGCTCGAGCGTATTGACGTTGACGCGGTGCTTGAGGGGCGCGATGGTCGCCGACACCGTGCGGCTGCCGGTCTTCATGAGGTAGGCGCGCCCCTGCAGCATCGGCTCCTCGTGCAGCCACACGATGGTCGCTTCGAACTGGTCGGCGACCTGCGGCGGATCGTCGGCGACCGCCAGCACGTCGCCGCGGCTCACGTCGACCTCGGCGGCGAGCGTCAGCGTGACCGACTGGCCGGCGAGCGCCGCGTCCAGGTCCCCGTCCGCGGTGAGGATGCGCGCCACGCGGCTCTCGCGTCCTGAGGGCAGCACGCGCACGCGCTCGCCGGTGGCGATGCGGCCGCTGGCGATGAGCCCGGCGAAGCCGCGGAAATCCCCGTGCGGGCGGTTCACCCACTGCACCGGCATGCGAAACGGCCGGGCGGTGACTGCCGCGTCCACCGCGACGCTCTCGAGGTGCTCGAGGAGCGTGGCACCGCTGTACCAGGGCATGTTGCCGCCGCGCGCTGTCACATTGTCGCCATGCACCGCGACCACCGGGATGGCGGTGATGTCGTCGATGCCGATGCGCGCGGCGAACGCGCGGTAGTCGGCGACGATCGCCTCGAAGGTGACGCGCTGGTAGCCCACCAGGTCCATCTTGTTGACGGCGAGCACCACGCGCGTGATGCCGAGCAGCTGCACCAGGAAGCTGTGGCGGCGGGTCTGCGTCAGCACGCCCTTGCGCGCATCGATGAGGATCACCGCCAGGTCCGCGGTCGAGGCGCCGGTCACCATGTTGCGCGTGTACTGCTCGTGGCCGGGGGTGTCGGCAACGATGAACTTGCGCCGCGCGGTGGCGAAGAAGCGGTAGGCGACGTCGATGGTGATGCCCTGCTCGCGCTCGGCCGCCAGGCCGTCGACCAGCAGCGCGAAGTCGAGCTCGCCGCCGCGCGTACCGAGCTTGCGCGAATCCGCGGCGAACTGCGCCAGCTGGTCGTCGAACACCATCTGCGATTCGTACAGCAGCCGGCCGATGAGGGTCGACTTGCCGTCGTCCACCGAGCCGCAGGTGATGAAGCGCAGCAGGCTCTTGCGCTCGTGCGCGCGCAGGCGCGCGCCGATATCCGCGGCGAGCGGCGTGGGGGCGGACGCCATCAGAAGTAGCCTTCCTGCTTCTTCTTCTCCATGGAGGCGGCGGCGTCGTGGTCGATCGCCCGTCCCTGCCGCTCGGAAGAGCGCGTCAGCAGCATCTCCTCGATGATCGCCGGCAGCGTGTCGGCGTTCGACTCGATGGCACCGGTGAGCGGATAGCAGCCGAGCGTGCGGAAGCGCACCTTCTTCAGCTGCGGTTGCTCGCCGGGCCGCAGCGGCAGCCGCTCATCGTCCACCATGATCAGCATGCCGTCGCGCTCGACCACCGGGCGCAGCGCCGCAAAGTACAGCGGCACGATCGGCACCTGCTCGCGCCAGATGTACTGCCACACGTCGAGCTCGGTCCAGTTGGACAGCGGGAACACCCGCAGGCTCTCACCGGGGCGCTTGCGCGTGTTGTACAGCGACCAGAGCTCGGGGCGCTGCTGCTTCGGATCCCAGCGGTGCGCGGCGCTGCGCAGCGAGAACACGCGCTCCTTGGCGCGGCTCTTTTCCTCGTCGCGGCGGGCGCCGCCGAAGGCGGCGTCGAAGCCGTACTGGTCGAGCGCCTGGCGCAGCGCCTGGGTCTTCATCACGTCGGTGTGCAGCTGCGAGCCGTGGGTGAACGGGCCGATCCCGGCCGCCAGGCCCTCGCGGTTGACGTGCACCAGCAGCTGCATGCCGAGCTTCTTCGCCATCGCATCGCGGAACTCGTACATGGCGCGGAATTTCCAGGTGGTATCCACGTGCAGCAGCGGGAACGGCGGCGGCGCCGGGTAGAACGCCTTGACCGCCAGGTGCAGCATCACGGCGCTGTCCTTGCCGATGGAATAGAGCATCACCGGGCGATCGCACTCGGCGACCACCTCGCGCAGGATGTGAATGCTCTCGGCCTCGAGGCGCTGCAGGTGCGTGAGCGACCCGGGCGCCGGGGTCGCCGCCCCCTCGCGTTCGGGGCCGGGGGCCGCGCTGGCGGGTATGACGTCTGGCATCCGGGCAGTGTAATCAACCACTCCGTCGTGGTGTAGGTAGCGATCGGCCGCGGCGCACGGGTGCCGCTGCGGGCTCGCCGGCGGCGTCACAACACACGCCCGAAGCCGCAGGCGGCCGGCAGATGCGACGAACGTACTGGAGGATAGCGGGCGGGCATGCTCTACTTCAGGGCGTGCCTCGTCACGCCCAAGCGCTGATGTCCGGCTGTCTGCTGGGGCTCATTATGTCGACCCCGGTGGGGGCCGATACGAGCCTGCGGATCGGTCTCCTCGACGTGCGTACCCAGCCGACTCAGGCCTCACCCGCCGACGCAGCCCCCGCACCGTCGTCAGCCGCACCGTCGTCAGCCGCACCGTCATCGGCCGTACAGTCAGCGGCCGCACCGGCACAAGCGCAGTCGCCGGCGTCCACGCCGCAGAGCCTTCCGACCCCCGCCGAAGCGCTCGAAGAGGTCATCGTGCAGACCACCGAGCCGCGCTTCGTCTCCCCGACGCGGCGTGATCGCATCGGCCGCATCTGGGCGCCGGTGCTGATCGACGGCAAGGGCCCCTACCGCCTGGTGCTCGATACGGGCGCGACGCGCTCGGCGATCGCGGCACGTGCGGCGCTCAGCCTCGGCTACCCGTACGCGGCCACCACGCGCGTCACCGGGTTCACCGGGTCGGCGGTCGTTCCCACCATCAAGGTGGGCCGCATGGAGGTTGGCGAGCTGCTGTTCGGGCCCGCCGAGCTGCCGGTGCTCGCGGACGTGTTCGGCGGCGCACAGGGCGTGCTCGGCATCGAGGGACTTGCGGGCAAGCGCATCTACGCCGACTTCACCCGCGACCGGCTCGAGATCACCTACTCGCACGGCGAGCGCGCGCGGCGCGACTTCAGCGTCGTGCCGCTGCGCCTCGTGAACGGGCTGCTGATCGCGGACGTACGCGTGCGCGGCGTCCGTGCCCAGGCCATCATCGACACCGGCGCCCAGGGCACGGTGGGCAACATCGCGCTGCGCGATGCGCTCACCCGTCATCCGAGCAACGTCCGGCACGAGGAAATCATCGGCGTCACGCTCGACGTGCAGCAGGGCGACAACATCCCCGCCGGCGACATCGACTTCGGGCATATGGTCATCAAGGGGGCACACATCACCTTCGGCGACATGTACCTGTTCCAGCACTGGAAGCTGATCAATGAGCCGGCGCTGACCCTCGGCATGGACCTGCTCGGTTCCTTCGACGTGCTCATCATCGACTACAGCCGCCGCGAACTGCAGATCCGCACGCGCGAGGCGCAGGGCGATCCCTGGTGAGCGGCGCCGCGCGCGCTCAGGATGCCCCGCGCGCCGGCTGCCCCATGCGCAGAAACCGCCGCCGCTCGTTCCACTGGTGCCGTGCGTGCAGCCGCTCGGAGAGGTTGCTGGCTTCGGGCGGCAGCGCCTGCAGCGCGCGCAGCGCCGCGGCGTGCGCCATCGCCACCGCCGGGTCGGTCTGCAGCAGCGCGCGGTAGTGCTCGAGAAATGCCTGCTCGGCGCCGGCGCCCCCGCCGGTGAGCAGCTCGCGCGCGTGCGCACCGATTGCCGCGCTCTCACTCGCCGGCAGGTCGCGCACGTGCGCCAGGGCGTGGTCCAGGTCGGCGATCAGCCGATACAGCGGCTGCAGCCAGGCCCATTCGGGGCTGGTGGTGATCTGCTGCAGCCGCTCGAGCGGCGAGGCGGGTGGCGCGAAATGTCGCTCCGCTTCGAGCAGCGCCCCGAGCACACCCTGCAGCGCGGTGCTGCTGTCACGCAGAGCATCAAGCCAGGGACGTTCCGAGGACATTTCCCGTAATTCTAGCCCAATCCCGCCGCCGGGCCGGCATGCGGCAGCGGCCCCGAAGCCAGCTCGCCGATGTGCTCGAGCGTCGCGTCCGCCGCCGGCCAGCGCGCCAGCTCGCGCGAATCGAGCGCGTAGTGGCCCTGGCGCACGAACACGGTGGTGAGCCGCTCGCCCCAGCTGCGCTTCATCGCACTGAGAATGCGCAGCTTGTCGTCGAACATGACGTAGTGCACGGCGGGGTGGCGGCGCTCCACCTCGGCGAGCATTTGCTCCTTGTGCAGGTAGATCAGCACCCGCCCCTGCACCGCATCCCACAGTCCGGCACGCTGCACCTTGCGCGGCTGGAACACCACGTCGCCGTCGGAAAGGATGACGGTCGGACCCTCGCGGCTGCAGCGGGCGAGCGCCGCCAGCGCGTGCCGATACAGGCGCCGCCGGAACGGGTAGTCGAGCAGGAACAGCGAGACGCGCAGCAGCTGCATGTCGTCCTGGTGCTCGAGACGGTAGCGCTGCAGCGCGCCCAGGTAGTCCGCATAGCCGAGCTCGCCGCGCAGCTCCTCGAAGATCTCCCAGTAGCGGTCGCGGCTCGCCGCGCCCACCTCACGCTGCAGGTGGGCGGAGAGCTCGCGCTGCACCGTATCGTTGTCGAGCAGCGTGTTGTCGACGTCGAACAGGAACACGACCTGGGCGGGCGGCCTCATGCAGGCCAGTGTACGCAAACGAAGAGGCCGCGGGATCTCTCGCTCCCGCGGCCCGCATCGCATCGTCCCTGTGGCGTGCTCTAGCGCGCGCTGTAACCGCGTGCGTCGAGGCAGGCGGTCATGGCGCGGCGGTAGTCGGCCAGGTTGCCGCCGCTCTGCGCGTTCGGCCGCGTCGGGTCGAAGCCCGTCTGGCTCACCGCCCAGCTGTGGCACTCGTAGCGATCGTTCTGCGTCTGCGCCTCGCTCTGGCCGTTGCGCGGATAGAGGAAGACGTCCGCGCCGCTGCCGCCCGGCGCGGCAGCCGCAGGGGCCGGCGGCGCGGCATCGGCCGGCGGCGGCCCGGCTTGCGCGTACTGTCCGCCATCTCCGCTGTCGCTGCTCACGTCGGCGTTCTCGCCCGCTGCCGGCGGCGGATCGGTGACGACGTAGCCGTTATCTCCCGGGCTCCAGGTGTAGTAGACGTTGTTCCAGTAGTAGTAAGGAACCCCGCCCCACCAGAACGTGGCGTAGCCGAGCGGCAGCACCGGCAGGAACCAGGCGTAGCCGGGGTTGAACCACACGTGCGGCCAGAACACCCCGTGCCAGTACCCCCCGCCCCAGTAATGTCCGCCGTGCCAGTAGCCGTTGCCCCGCGCCCAGCCCGCGCCGGCATGGTAGCCGCCCGCCCAGCCGGCGTGCGGCGCCGCGTAGTGTGCGGCGGCGAAGCCGCCGTGCGGGGCTGCCGAGTAGTGCGCGCCGCCCGCAAAATGCGGCGCTGCGTAGTGCGCGCCCGAGAAATGGGCGCCGCTGCCCACGTGCGCGCCACCGCTGAAGTGGGCGCCTCCGCCAGCGTGTGCGCCTCCGCCGCCGCTATGTCCGCCACCGCCGGAGCTGTGCTGGGCATAGCTCAGCACCGGCGCGCAAACCAGCGCCGTTGCGAGCAGCACTGCTGCAGCGGTCCGTACGACACCGTGCACTCTCGCTCCGTTCACAGATCACCTCGGGCCTCTTGGGCCCAATGATTAGACGCCTCGCGGGCGCCGTCGTTCAAGCTCTTACACCACACAACGCAGCGACGCTGCCCGGCGTTGACGTGTCATAACTCATGGGGCTGCTTCACATTTCTTGACGTGGGCCGCACTGGCGGGCCACACCGCGTGCATTCACCTGCCGTTCAGCACGGCGAGGGCGCCGTTCCCGCGCCCTCGAGGCGCGCCCGCCGTTCCTAGAGAACCATATTGACGGCGACGGCCGGCGTCAGGCTCGCCGTGGTGTTGCGGCCGATCTCGATGATCCTCAACCCCAGGAGCACACCCACGCGGCTGCTGAAGCTGTATTCGACCGCCGGGGCGAAGCCGATCGACCAGGACGATCCGCTGACGCTCTGAAAGGGACTGGCGCCCGGAGCGCTGCCCGCCGCTGCGGGCATGCCGCCCGACACGCTGCCGCTCACCGTGGTGCTGGCGTTGCGCTGGTACACCACGTCGAGCGCCAGCACCCAGCGGCGCGTCAGGCTGTACTCCGCCGAGGCGTCCGCGGTGAACCCGTTGCCGGGCCACGCGCGCCCGGCGAAACCGTTGCCCGTGCCGTAGACGCTCAGGTCTCGCACGTCCACCGAAGAGGAGATGTCGTAGGTGAGGTCGAGCCGCGCGCGCAGGATCCGTCCGTTCGGCATCCAGAAATAATCCTGCGAGTACAACGCGAGCGCGGTGGTGTAGGCGCCGGCGCCGAAGCCGTCGCTGGCGCGCGCCAGGCGGTCGTAGCGACCGGTCGGCAGGGTTTCCTGCAGCACCGCGGCGATGGCCGGGACGCTGCGTCCGTCCTGGTACTGCGTGAGGCCGTAGCCGGCCTGCAGCGTCAGGTCGCCGAAACCAACGCCCGAGCTGTTGGGGGCGCCCGCCGGCTCGTTGTACATGAAGCGCGGGAGCAGACCTGCCGTGAGGCGGTCGGTGAGACCGTAGAGCATGTAGGTGAGCGAGCCCAGGTCGTGCTCATAGGGGCCGCTGTGGCGCGCACCGCCGCTGTCGAAGTGACCGTTGCTGATCTCATCGAACAGGTAGGGCTCGAGCAGCACGTGCCCCGCCGGCAGGGTCGCCGCCGAGGCCGCCAGCATCGGCCCGGTCCACCAGGCATCCTCGCGCGCCTCCTCCTGCGCGCCAGCGCCGGCGCTTGCCAGCACGAGTGCCCCTGCCAGCCAGATTCTTCTCATGTTGCCCACGTGTGCGTCGTTGCCCGGCGGCGATGATCGGTGTAGTGGCGGCGGCGGCGCTCGCCATTTCCGGACCTGTCGCTGCGCGCTGCGTCCGCGACCATACGCACCCGCGCCGCGACCGTCACGCGCAGATGCGACCAACAGCCGCGGCCGCGCGGCGTACGCGCCGCGCCGCGCATCGGCTCGCGCTGCATCGCCCCGCCGCGCGCCGCCTCGCCTCACGCCGCCGCGCATCGCGCGGCCGCGCATCGCGTGCGGCGCGAACGTGACGCCGGTCACACTGCGCAGGCGGTTAACTTTCCGTCACAAATGTCAGCAGTTCGCAAGGTGCGACGTTGTTAACGCCTGTAAGCCGGAGGTTCCGGCTCAATAGCGACCCGTTCGCCAAGCATTTTTCTAGGAGGAGTCCACATGTTCAAGTCCGTTCGCATCGCGCTGACGGTCGCTGCCGCGACCCTGGCGCTCTCAGGAGTTGCCACCAGCGCGCTGGCCGACGACACGCAGTGGCAGAAGGATCATCCGCGCCGCGAGCAGGTGAACAACCGCCTGGCCAATCAGAACCAGCGCATCAAGACCGAGCGCAAGGACGGCCAGATCAACAAGGCGCAGGCCAAGCAGCTGCACAGCGAGGATCACGCCATCCGCCAGGAAGAGCGCACCATGGCCAGCACCAACGGCGGCCACATCACCAAGTCGGAGCAGAAGTCGCTGAACCAGCAGGAGAACCAGGTCAGCCGGCAGATCGGCAAGTAGTTTTCGAGCTGACACTGACCAAGGCGGGAGCGCAGCACACTGCGCTTCCGCTTTTTTTTTGCGCGCCGGCGACGCGCCGCCCGACAGGCACTTCATGCCCGCAGCGAGAACGGCGTGAAGTTCGTGCCGCGATCGTAGTAATCCTCGTGCTCGGCGCGCTTCAGGAAGCCGACCATCCAGTAGGTCAGAGGCGTCGCGAGCACTTCCCAGGCGGACTTGAGGACGTACTGCGTCGTCGTCACGGTAAGCAGCTCCGCCGTCGGCCACAGGCCGCCGAAGGCGACCGTGTAGAACAGGGCCGAGTCGACCAGCTCGCCGCACAGCGTGGAGCCGATGGTGCGCGTCCACAGCCAGCGGCCGCGCGTCCAGACCTTCATCTTCGCCAGCACGTAGCTGTTGACGAATGAGCCGCACCAGAAGGCCAGCATCGAGCCGCAGGCGATGCGCGGGGTGTTGCCGAACATCTCCTCGACCGCCGGCTGGCGTGTGCGCCAGAAGTCCGCCGGCGGCAGGTGCACGATGACGAACGCCATCAGCGAGGCGAAGCCGAGCGCGGCAAAACCGCTCCACACGACGCGCCGGTCGCGCGCGTAGCCGTAGACCTCGGTGAGCACGTCGCCGAAGAAATACGAGATCGGGAAGAACAGCACGCCCGCCATGAAGGTCACCGCCCCGAACAGCGGCACGTGCACGGTGGCGACCTTGGCGGCGCCGATGAGGTTGGCGCACAGCACCACGCACACGTAGGCCCCGAGTATCAGGTCGTAATAGCGGTAGTTCTTCACGCGCTTACCCGTTGCGGATCGTAGCAAGCCGCAGGTGCGGTGCGGGTGCGCTCGTCTAAGACGCGAGCGCCGGCAACACCGTGCCCGCCGCCTCGCCAAACCCGATGCGTGCGAAGCCGGCGCGCTCGCACCAGCCGCGCAGGATCACCCGATCCCCGTCCTCGAGGAAGGTGCGCGCCTCACCGCCGGCGAGCGCCACCGGCTGCCGGCCGCCCGCGCTCAGCTCGAGAAGCGAGCCGGCCTCATCCGCCTGCGGACCCGATTGCGTGCCGCTGCCGAACAGATCTCCGGGGCGCAGATTGCAGCCGTTGACCGTGTGATGCGTCAGCATGTGCGCCACGGTCCACCATGCGTCGCGGAACGTGGCGTGCGACAGGCGCTGCGGCGGCGACCCGGCGGCGCGCATGCGCGCGCTTTGCAGCCAGGCCTCGAGCCGGATGTCGAGCGCGCCCGCGGCGCGCGTGTCCGGATGGTCGAGGTAGGCGAGTGGCGCCGGCTCCGCGGCGGGGCGCACCCAGGGCGCGCGGAACGGCGCCAGCGCCTCGAGCGTGACCACCCAGGGGGAGATCGTGGTGGCGAAGTTCTTGCCGAGGAAAGGACCGAGCGGCTGGTACTCGAACGCCTGCACGTCGCGCGCCGACCAGTCATTGAGCAGGCACAGTCCGAACACGTGCCGCTCGGCCTCAGCCAGGGGCACTTGTTCACCGGGTGCATTGCCGCGGCCGACGAACACACCGACTTCGAGCTCGTAGTCGAGGCGCCGCGTGGCGATGAGCTCCGGCCGCTGCGCGCCCGGCGCCATCACCTGTCCGTGCGGACGCCGGATCGGCTGGCCCGACACGTCCACCGAGGAGGTGCGTCCGTGGTAGGCGATCGGCACCCACTGGTAGTTGGGCAGCAGCGGATTGTCCGGCCGGAACAGCCGCCCGACGGCAGTGGCGTGATGGATCGAGGCGTAGAAGTCGGTGAAGTCCCCGATGCGCGCGGCGGTGCGGTATGCGGCAGCCGCCTGCGGCACGAGCAGCCCCTGCAGCCGCGCGGCGAGGGGCGCCCCGCGGCGCAACAGCCCCGACAGTGCCGCGCGCAGCGCGCCGTTCGCTTCCGGTCCTGCGCCCATGAGCTCGTTCAGCGTCGGCTGCGCGCACAACGCCAGCGCCTCGGCCGCCGCTCCCGCGACCACCCCGAGCTCGTGCAGCGCGCCGAGGTCGAGCACCTGATCGCCGATCGCCACGCCGCCGCGGAAGCTCTCGGTGCTGTCCGCGCGGCGGAACACGGCGAACGGCAGGTTCTGCAGCGGGAAATCCGTCCCGGGTGCGTCGGCGGAGCCGACCCAGCTCAGCAGCGCCGGGTCGTGGGTCGCGTTGAGCGCGCTCATCGGCGCGCGCGCCGGCGGCGGCCGCGCGCGCGCGCCGGTGCGGCCCCCGGCGCCGCGCCCGCCGGCGCGGCGGGGCCGGTGAAGTGCCGGCGCAACTCACGCCACACCTGTGCGTAGTCCCGCTGCAGCAGCGGCGTCTCGAGCGCGAAGCGCGTCGGACGGATGGGCAGGCGGGTCTCGAACATAAAGGCCATGGTGTCCGTGAGCGCCACCGGTTGCGAGGTGTCAGCGTGCGTCGCCTTCTCGTAGCTGGCCGCGTCCGGCCCGTGCCCGGTCATGCAGTTGTGCAGCGAGGCGCCGCCCGGCGCGAACCCCTGCGCCTTGGCGTCGTACACCCCGGCGATCAGCCCCATGAACTCGCTGGCGACATTGCGGTGGAACCACGGCGGCCGGAACGTGTCCTGCATCACCAGCCAGCGCGGCGGAAAGATCACGAAGTCGAGCGCATCGACTCCGGGCGTATCGCTGACCGAGTGCAGCACCAGGAAGATGGACGGATCCGGATGGTCGAAGCTCACCGAGCCGAGCGTGTTGAAGTGGCGCAGATCGTAGCGGTACGGCGCGTGGTTGCCGTGCCAGGCGACCACGTCGAGCGGTGAGTGGTCGATGCGCGCCGTCCACAGCGCTCCGGCGAACTTCGCCACCAGCTCGAAGTCGCCGACGCGGTCCTCGTACCAGGCCACCGGCGTCTGGAAGTCGCGCGGATTGGCCAGTCCGTTGGCGCCGATCGGTCCGAGATCCGGCAGCTTGAGCGGCGCGCCGAAGTTCTCGCAGACGTAGCCGCGCGCGCTGCCCTCGGAGAGTTCGACGCGCACGCGCAGGCCGCGCGGGATGACGGCGATCTGCTGCGGCGCCACGTCGATAACGCCGAGCTCGGTGGCGAGGCGCAGCGCGCCCTGCTGCGGCACGATCAGCAGCTCGCCGTCGGCGTCGTAGAAGAAGCGCTCCGCCATCGAGCGGTTCGCCACGTACCAGTGGATGGCGCAGCCGCCGTGGCTGTCCGGGGAGCCGTTGCCCCCGAGCGTGGCGAGTCCGTCGAGAAAATCGGTCGGCGCGCGCGGCAGCGGCGGCGGATTCCAGCGCAGCGGGTTGGGGGGACAGGCGACGTCGTCGCAGCGCGCGCTGAGACGTCCGGCGCCGAGCGGCGCGAAACTGCCGTGCACGGCTGCCGGTCGGATGCGGTACAGCCAGCTGCGGCGGTTGGCGTGGCGCGGCGCGGTAAAGGCGGTCCCCGAGAACTGCTCCGTATACAGCCCGTAGGGCGGCCGCTGCGGCGAGTTGCGCCCGACCGGCAGCGCCCCCGGCAGCGCCTCGGTAGCGAACTGATTGCCGAAACCGCTTTGATAGCCTGCCGTGGCGCCGTCGGCGCCGGCGGCGGCCCCGCCCTCTGCCACACCCATCGTTCGCACTCCGCGGCTGCTGCGGCCTATAATGTGGGACAACGGTTGCGCCCGCAACTGTCCGGAGAGCATCTTGGCCGCGCGATCCGCGCCTAAGCGCGCGCTGAGGCTTGCAGGATTCGTCCCGTTCCGCCTCAACCGTCTGGCGGCGGCGGTCAGCCAGCACCTGGCGTTGATCTACCGTGCGCGCTTCGCGCTCGACATTCCCGCCTGGCGCGTGATCGCCACCGTCGGCGAGCGCCACGGCTGCACCGCGCAGCACGTGGCCGACAGCACGCGCATGCACAAGACGCGCGTCAGCCGCGCCATCGCCCAGCTGCGCGCGCGCGGCCTGATCGCACGCGCGGCGAGCACGCGCGACGGCCGCGAGATGCAGCTGCGCCTCACCCGTGCCGGCCGGCGCCTGTACGCGCAGCTGGTGCCGCTGGTGCTGGCGCGCGAGCACGACCTGATGCACTGCATGAGCGCCGCCGAGCGGCGCGGCCTGCTGCGCGGACTCGAGCGGCTCGAGGAGTTCCTGGGGCTGCGCGATCCGCACTAGGGCTCCAGCTGCTAACATGCCGCGCATGTCGATGGCCGGGATCCGTTGGGTGGCGGGCGCGTGGCTGATGCTGCTTGCCGGGTCGCTGCCGGCGACGCCGGCACGCTACCTGGACGGTGCGGCGGACCGCGAGCCCGCGCCGCTGCACCCCGCGGCCGCATTGCCCGTCGCGGTGTTCGCGCCGCTGGCGCACTCGGCGCTCATTGTGCTCGAAGCGGCGCGGCTGCCCGCGGGGCTCATCCTGCAACTACGCCGCGCGGACGGCGCCGCGCTCGCCGTGACCGATCTCGCCGTGAGTATCGACGGCCGCACCGCGCCGGCGACGGTCGCCGGCCCGCTGCGCTGGTCGGTACCCTGGCCGCAGCCGCCCACGGACGGCGCTCACCGCCTCGAGGTGCAGGTCGCCCACGACGGCATCCGCGAGGTGCTCGACGGCACCATCGCCACCGCGGCGGCCGCACCCGCCGCCGCCGGCGGCCCGCTGCACGCTCACCAGCAGCTGCTCTGGTGGATCCTCAACATCACCATCGTGTTCAT